>CZCB01006169.1_pt1 | contig 15754 bp, 13 predicted proteins | sample 591991 | NCBI WGS metagenome assembly CZCB01 (sample SAMEA3556809, study PRJEB10932) | anaerobic digester metagenome | reverse complement strand
GGGTGCGAAAGATCGGATACAGAGTCACCCCCTCGTCTGTTTAGGCATTTGTCATATGCGGCCAGGTCTGGTCTCCCAGGTTTTAACCGGGGCACTTGCGGGGCAAGGGTAATAGGCGGCAGTTCCAGTACTTGGCCGTGCAAGCGGCTGTACAGGTTGACTAAGCTGTCCACATCGTAGGTCTGGTACAACAGAGCGGTCTCCACGGTTTTGACGGCATATTCGAAGTTGCTTTTTTCTGTTAGTTCAGCAATAGTGCGGAGGATTTTACCGGTATCTTTCTTATCACATCCTTCCAAGTACTGCCGCAGACTATCAGGTAACATTCGATAAATGCCTGTATATTTTAGAGCTGCCGGCCTTTTGGACAACTGGGTAAGATAAGGCAGCCACTGCATGCTTTGCTGTTTAAAGTCACCATACAGGCGTTCATGGCGCACAATTTCCCGGTGGCTATCATCCAGTACCACTACTTCATGAGCAGTGAGGCGGACTAAAACACGACTGTTGGCATATTTGGGGCTGACCGAGTATTCATGAAGACCGTTGTTGAGATAGAATTTGCCGTAACCATTGGTTTTGACGGTTAGATACTTAGCTACATCTAAAGGTATGGCCGGCAAAGGGCGCAATGCTTTCCTGTTCTCTTCAAACAGCTCTTGAATACTGGCGTTTTTCCGGTAGTGTTCCCGTTGCCCGTCTAGTTCACATTTAGCTAGCAGTTCCCGGTTAAAGGCAGCTAGGTCGTTGATTTGGGGCCGTGGTGCCAGCAGATTGTGGCGGTGGTAACCGACTTTACACTCCACGTTGCCTTTCTCATGCCCTGCATCGGGATTGCAAAAAGCGGCCTCGAATTGGTAGTGCTCCATGAACATGAGAAAATCGTCAGTAAGGTTTCTCCCGCCTCCCTTGATGACTTTCGTGACAATGGTGCTGGCATTATCAAACCAGATGCGGGTGGGCACCCCACCAATGTGCTCAAAAATGGTGACTAAACCCTCAAAGAGGCACTGTTGATTCTCGCCTTTAAAAAGCTGGGTAAACCCTTGATTGCTGTAAGGGAAAGACAGATTTAGGCGATGACCCGTGAAGAGCTTGCCATTTAAGAAAAAATCGCTGTCTCCAAAATCAACCTGGGCTTCTCCGGGAATATGCTCCAAAGGGAGGTATCCGCCTTTTTCTTGGCCAAAGATCTTTTTTTTTCTTCATGGCTACGTAGACGGCTACGGTCCGGTAGGAGCAATTGAATTTATCTTTGAACTCCTCTCTTAACCTGTCATAAACCCTCTTGGCGGTATGTCGTTGCTTGCGACGGGCTCTTTTGTCTTCTTCCAGCCATTCATCAATGGTCGCTTTAAATGGCTCAAGTTTAGGAAAGTCGTTTTCCTTCTTTGGGTTGGGATGCTTTTGGTTCCAGTCATCTTTCTGGATGTATGCTCTGATGGTCTTACGGTCATGACCGAGTTCCCGGGCAATTTGGGAAATACTTTTTCCTTTCTCAAAGTACTCCTTTCTGATATCATGTACTTGGGTCATTGTTAGCAACCTCCATTCCTCCCCTGTAACTGAATTGGTCATCAATTACAGGGTAATTTAGGGGTATATGTTGCGCAATGACCCTCTGCAATTTTGAGGAATTCTATTTGCAAAAGTGGGGAATTCTTGTTGCAACTTTGGCCATTGACAGCCATTTCTAGTTTACAACAAATAATTTCCGGAAATACACAGGGGCGCCATATTTGGGAGGAGGGGGCTAAAGGCTGTACTGTCGCCCGGTTTTTATAAAAAAGTCAAAAAAATGGCTGTACAATGGCTGTACCCAGGCAAGACAGAGCAATGAGCAAAAAAATGGATGTCCTTTAATTGCCGATTAAATGGACATCCACATAGTTCATTATGGCACGCCCGGCAGGAGTCGAACCTGCGGCCAACGGATTAGAAGTCCGTTGCTCTGTCCTCTGAGCTACGGGCGCATGTATAATCCTGTATAATTATTATACCACAAGGTGAGCAAATTACAAGGCAGCAGCGCTAATTTCTGTGTCCGGAAATTTCATATTATTACCATATTATTCCATTGTTTATTTTTATTAATGAAAATTACTGAGGCTTTTATAGTCTCGACATGATCTTTGTTTTCCGTTTTTTCGCTTTTCGAGTTTCTTGACAACGGATTGCTGTTATGTTAGAATAAACTTCGCCACTGCTTTAAGTAATTTATTTGCGGTGGGTGTAGCTCAGTTGGTTAGAGCGCCAGGTTGTGGCCCTGGAGGTCGTGGGTTCGAGTCCCATCACTCACCCCAAAACAATTTAAAGTTCACAAAATTTGCTGGGGTGTAGCCAAGCGGTAAGGCACAGGACTTTGGATCCTGCATTCCGGAGGTTCGAATCCTCCCGCCCCAGCCATGTATTAATTGGCCGTGTTTACAGGCCTTTTTTATTTTTATTCATTCTTTTTAAAACTCAATGCTCCTACGGGGCAGGCTTCCACGCAGAGCCCGCATTCAGTACAAATAGAATCGGCAAGGCTGGTATCCTGAAAAGTTGTTACCATGCGGTTGAGCCCGCGTCGTGAGAAGCCAATGGCACCGACTTTGGCCGCCTCGCGGTCAACCCAGACACAGCGCCCGCATAAGACACATCTGCTGCGATCAAAGGTGAAGCTGGCAGCGCTATCATCTACAGGAGGTATGTCTTTTTCCAGAGGCTTAAAACGGGTCAATCTCAGCTTTAAGCCCCTTTCTCGCGCTATCTTCTGCAGTTCACAGGAACGGTTTCGGGGACACTGAGAGCATTTAAGCCGGTGGTCGGAAAGCAGCAGCTCAAAGGCGGTTTTAACCAGGCGGTCAACAGCCGGGGTCCTCGTTTTAACGACCATTCCTTCAGCAACAGGCGTGGTACATGCTGTGACGGGTTCTTTAAAGCCCTCAATTTCTACAAAGCAGAGGCGGCAACTGGCTGCGGGGCGGCCGGCGTTTTTAATGGCGCACAAATTGGGAATATAAATATTGTTCTCCAGCGCAACCCAAAGGAGCTTTTCACCTTCAGAGGCAGTAATTGTTTTATTGTCGATGATTAAGGTTATCTTTTTAGCCATTTTAATTACTCACTTTCCTTTTCTTTCAGCAGTTCCGGGGGCGATAATTTTATCACGGCATTATACTGGGGAGGACAGGCTTTCAAGCAGTTGTTGCATTTCACGCACTTTTCCTGGTTAATGGCTTTAAGTCCGTCATCCCGCGTATAAATTGCTTCCACAGGGCAGCTCCCCACACAAACGTTGCAGAGCTTGCTGCATTTTTCCGGATCAATAAAATAAACGATTAAATCCTTGCACATGAGGGCAGGGCAGCGTCCTTCTAAGATATGGGCTTCATATTCCTCCCGGAAATATCTTAGAGTAGTTAGGACGGGGTTGGGTGCTGTTTTCCCCAGGTTGCAGAGTGAGCCTACACTAATGTCTTCAGCGAGTTCCTGAAGTTTATCCAGGACGCTCAGGTCTTTTTCTTTCCCCGTGGTAATATTGTTGAGCATATCCAGCATGTGCTTTGTTCCCAGCCGACAGAAAGTACATTTTCCGCAGGATTCTTTCTGGGTAAATTCCAGGAAATAGCGGGCGATTCTTACCATGCAGTCATCCTCGTCCAGAACGACCAATCCGCCGGAACCCATCATCGCCCCCGCTTCCTTAAGGGAATCAAAGTCAATCGGAACATCAAGGGATGACTCCGGCAGACAGCCGCCGGAGGGGCCGCCGATCTGTACAGCCTTGAATTGTTTTTCGTCGGGAATACCTTCTCCAACGTCATATACTAATTGACGCAGGGTTGTCCCCATGGGTACTTCCACTACCCCGGGGTTGGCAACCTTTCCTACCAGGGTAAAAACGGCTGTTCCAGGGCTGCCGGGGGTGCCGATACTTTTAAACCAGTCCGCCCCGTTTCTCATTATTAGCGGGACATAGCAAAAGGTTTTGACATTGTTAAGGACAGTGGGTTTACCGCGGAAACCGGAGACAGCCAGCCGGGGAGGGCGGGGTTCAGGAATACCCATCTTACCTTCCATGGAATTAACGAGTGCGGATGCCTCGCCACAGACAAAAGCTCCTGAACCCTGGAAAACTTCGATGTCAAAAGCAAAACTGCTCCCCAGGATGGAGTTTCCCAGGAGTCCTTTTTCACGGGCCTGCTGGAGGGCAATCTTCACCGTGCGGATTGCTTGCGGATATTCGGCGCGGATATAAAAGTAACCTTTAACAGCTCCTACGGCATAAGCGCAGATTATAAGGCCCTCGATTACCTGATGAGGATTGGATTCCAGGATACTCCTGTCCATGAAAGCTCCCGGATCCCCTTCGTCGGCATTACATATTACAAATTTAATACTCTCTTTTTGCCTCTGGCATGTTTCCCACTTGCTGCCGGCCGGAAAACCTGCGCCGCCGCGTCCCCGGAGATTAGCAGCCTTGATTTCTGCGAGTACTTCCTCGGGCGGCATCGTTAATACCTTAGCCAGAGCGGCATAGCCTTCTTTGGCAATGTAGTGATCGATATCTTCAGGATCGATAAACCCGCAGTGTTCGAGAATTATTTTCTGTTCGTAAGCGCCCCTGGGGAAATCTGTAAAAGTGGGAAAAACTTCATTTGGCTCTATGGCTACCATAGCAAATTCATAACACGGGTCATCATTAACCAGGAAGTCCTCAACCAACCGTTTCACCAGGTCTTCGTCCAGGTGGCCGTAACAGAGAGGCGGGAATCCGGGTTTGGCAATGATGGCCAGCGGCTCCGCATAGCAATGACCCATGCAGCCTGCCTCTATAACCTGAGCATCAAGGCCCTTGTTTTTAATCTCTTTCTTAAAAGCCTCGCTTATATTAACGGCTCCGGCAGCTTTGCCGCAGGTCGCCATGCCGATCAGGACCAGAGGTTTCTGCTTTAAAGCATCTATTTTTTCTATTGCTTTTAATTTAAGGTTTTCATAAAAATCCGTAGAAGCTGCACCCATAACTAAACTCCTTTCTCCTGACGTTTCTCCGTTGCTTCTGCTTCTTTCTGTTCCCGGGCGATTTCCGTTTCCAAAGAAAGCATCAGACCGTCAACGCGGGTAGGTGTCACTTTCCCTTCAATCACTTCATCAACGACAACTACCGGGGCAATGGAGCAGCATCCCACGCAGGCGACTCTTTCCAGGCTAAAATTTCGATCAGGAGTAGTTTCGCCTTCTTTAATGTTTAGCCGCCTTTCAAAGGATTCAAGGGCTATCTGCCCGCCAACCATATAGCACGCCGTTCCCATACACACTTTGATTTGATGCTTCCCCGGCGGGTTGAGGCGGAACTGGTTATAGAAAGTAGCCAGGCTAAAAACGTCAACAGCCGGAACATTTATTTCTTTAGAAATCATTTCCATCGCCAGGCCGGGCAAATAGCCAAGTCTTTCCTGAGCTTCTTGAAGAATAGGAATCAGATTCTCGCGATCATTTCTGTAATTTTTCAATATTTCATCTACATGTTTAATGATGGCTTCCCTTTCACCTTCCAGAAGTGACAATGAAAACATCCCCTTTAAAAATGAGTTATTATGATTTCGTTGCGGAACACGGAACAGTTGCTTTTGAAATTTTTGAGCTTTTTCTTTCTACACATTATAACATAACTTTTGTTTCCGAGGCTTTTGAACAATATTTTTAAATTTTCTGCCTAGAAGGCAACAAAAAAACCGGCTAAATTGATAACCGGCCACTAGTGAACCCTGTAGTGATAACAGTTGTGGTGCGGGCGAAGGGATTTGAACCCCCACGGGTTGCCCCACAGGATCCTAAGTCCTGCGCGTCTGCCAATTCCGCCACGCCCGCACATTTTCGTTAATAAATGATCGGCTTATTGTATTATACTAGAATTTATTATCTATTTCAATGGATGTACGTGCCGGATGTGCTTAATCTGTGATAATGTTGCCTTGTGGAGATATGGCTTCTAAGACATGCGAACCGGGATGAAGCCATCCTTGCTTGCTGGTAGAATTACACTTGAATTGGTGATAATATATGGGTGTAAATAAGCAAATTCCTACCTAATAGGATAAGGGTATATTGATATCCCTGGAATGCAGGGAACTGATTATCAAAGATATAATCACAGTAATATAACAAGAGCTGCGGAACAGATCGGAGAGGGAATATGGCCAAACTGAATGAAACATGGAAAAAGAACGTATTCATCTTTCTGTCCGGTCAGACCGTATCTCTTTTTGGTTCCCTGTTGGTTCAATATGCCATTTCCTGGTATATTGTTTTAAGGACCCAATCAGGGGTAATGATGACTATATCCGTTATCTGCGGTTTTTTGCCTACCTTGCTGCTCTCTCCTTTTGCAGGAGTATGGGCGGATCGTTACAATCGCAAAATGCTGATTGTTTTATCCGATGCAGGGATCGCGGTGTCAACTCTTGTTCTGGCCATATTCTTTTTATTAGGATACGATGCCATCTGGCTGCTCTTTGTGATTTCAGCTATCCGGGCTCTGGGGACAGCGATCCAAATCCCTACGGTAAGTGCTTTCCTTCCCCAGATAGTGCCCGAGGACAAGCTGATCCGGGTAAACGGTGCTTTTCAGAGCGTTGAATCAATAATCATGCTGGTGTGTCCCATGCTGGCCGGTGCCCTGCTGACGGTAGCCAGCATTGAAGCCATATTCTTTATTGATGTGTTTACAGCTCTCCTGGCTATTTTGATATTGCTTCTGTTTTTGCATGTACCGGTCCATGCAAAAGCATTAGAAAAAAAACCGTTCACCTATTTAAGCGATATGCGTGAAGGCTTAGCCTATATTAAAAACCGCGGGTTCGTTAAAAAACTGTTTTTGTTCTGTGCCGTTTATTTATTCCTGATTACACCGGCTGCGTTCTTAACGCCTTTGCAGACCACACGAAGCTTTGGCAGCGAAGTCTGGAGGCTGACCGCCATCGAAATCGCTTTTTCAGTAGGAATGACGGTAGGGGGAATTACCATCGCCTCCTGGGGAGGCTTTAAGAACAAGATGCATACTATGGTGCTGTCATGCCTTGTTAACGGTGTGTGTGTCTTTGCTTTGGGGGTTACTCCTGTCTTTTGGCTCTATCTTGTTTTCACGGGATTGATCGGAGTGGTAATTCCTTTTTTCAATACACCTTTTACAGTTTTGCTGCAGCAGAAAATCGAGGGCGATTATCTCGGCAGGATATTCGGGGTTTTCACCATGATCTCAAGCGCTGCCATGCCCCTGGGGATGCTGGTGTTTGGGCCTGTTGCCGACATCGTCCAAATCGAATGGCTGCTTATTGGTAGCGGTATCCTGTTGTTTGCCGAGAGCTTTTTCCTGCTGGGAAGCAGGGAACTAATCGAGGCGGGAAAGCCGGTCCTGGAAATTGACTAAGCGGTAAATTTCCAAGGATTGTTTTCATCGTGGAATAATAAAGAGAGAGTTTTAAATATTCAGTGCAGGGTCATAAAGGTTCTGCCCGGAAAGGTGAACGGTAATGCTTTTTGCCATAAGTGATTTACATCTATCCCTCAGTGGTGATAAACCCATGGACATTTTCGGGGAGAAGTGGGGGGGGCATCATTTAAAGGTTAAGGAAAACTGGGAAAGATTAGTAGATGACAGCGACACAGTGATCCTGGGGGGGGATCTCTCCTGGGCTATGAGGCTGGAGGAGGCGGAGCAAGACTTCCACTTTATACACAATCTTCCGGGGAAAAAAGTTTTGTTTAAGGGCAATCATGATTACTGGTGGCAGAGCTACGCCAAGGTCAAGAAAGCCCTGCCGGATAGTATTTATGCCATCCAGAACAACTATTACCCCTATGAAGACGGGATCGCCCTTTGCGGCACACGCGGCTGGACAGCACCGGGAGCGGAAAATTATAGTGAACAGGATGAGAAAATTTACAGGAGAGAGCTGGCCAGGCTTAAGCTATCTTTGACGGAGGCGCAAAAGGGCGGTTGCCGGGAGTTTGTAGTTACCTTGCATTATCCGCCTTTTGCCTCTCAGGGAAGGAAGACGGGATTTACTGAGATTATGAAGGAGTTCGGCGTTAAGATATGCCTTTACGGCCACCTGCACGGGGCTGAAGGGCAGCGCGTTTTTCAGGGGGAGAAAGATGGTATCAGGTATCACTTTATATCCTGCGACTTTCTTAATTTTACGCCGCTTGTGATCGATTTAAGCATTTTAGGCAAGTAAAACAACTGCGCTGCAGGCAGAGAGTTAGAGCGGAGGGGAGCGGCAACAGTAAAGCAAAGGGATTTTTGGGGGTATTTGCATTGCTAGGGGCGAAATGTGGAAGAATAAGGGGACACAACGATATCTTTGGCGATATTGCCCGGGAAATAAAATTTAACGACATCCGATATCCCGATTTCCTTCCTGTTTGTTAATTTTATTTTACAGGTGTGATATAATATTATATCAGAAGTAATTTAAGCGCATCTAATGGAAGGGGATTCTTAGCAATGCACGAAAAGGTGAAACTTCTCACCGTTTATTTTTTTATACTTGCCTTACTGTTGGGCAATGTATTCTCCGGTTGTAGTGAAATTACGGAGCAATCGACAGCTGCCAAAGTCTATGGCAAGAAAATCGAGGAAAAGGATATCGAAGATTTCCTGAAGCTTATCTATTTGTATATGCCGGCCTCACAGGAAACATATTCCCAGGAGGAATATGCCAGTTTCCTGAGGGATGAGGTGTTATGGTTTTTGGTGGAGAATGAGGTTATCGAGCACGAGGCCAACAAGCTGGGCCTTACAGTCGACGAGAGCAGAGTAGAGCAGGCTTTCCGGCAGAGCGCAGAGGAACTTATTAACGATATTTATGGTTCTGAAGAAAACTACCGGGCGCGCTTGAAGGAACTGGCCATTGATGAGGAAGCCATTCAAGATTTTCACCGCAAGTCGCTTTTGACAGAGCTGCTTTACGAGCATGTCGTAAGTACTATCACCGAGGAAGACGCCAGGGCTTATGTGGAAGAAAATCCCCAGTATTTGGAGAAGCCGGCACAGGTATATGCCTTTCATATTTTGCTGGATAACCGGGAGAAGGCGCTCGAGGTGCTTAATCTTTTACAGGAAGGAGCCGACTTTCTGGAGGTGGGGCTGGAACATTCACTGGACGAGTATGTTGAGCTGGGGATGATCAGCTCTCAGGATATGTTTGATCCTGCTTTTTTAGAGGCGGCTTTTGCCTTGGAACCCGGAGAGATCAGCCAACCGGTAGAAACACCCTATGGCTTTCATCTCATTAAAATAACGGAAAAAGAGGAGCAAGGAGTTTATGATTTTGATGAAATAAAAGAAGCTGTAATAAATAAATTAAAAGGTGAAAGCTTTGACAGCTATTTCCAAAAACTGATGGAAGCAGCCGATATTGAAACCTTTGAAAAAAAATAAATGAATAAAACCCCTAGGGTAGATAAATAATAAAAGAGAACCTTTTAATGTGAATACAGTAAAAGGAGGGAAAAAGGTGAAAGCAACAGGCATTGTACGTCGAATTGATGATCTTGGCAGAGTAGTTATTCCCAAGGAAATAAGGAGAACCTTAAAAATCCGGGAGGGAGATCCTCTGGAGATCTTCGTAGATCGCGACGGAGAGGTTATTTTAAAAAAATACTCTCCTATCGGCGAACTGGGCGATTTTGCGCAGGAGTATGCCGATTCTTTACATGAGGTTATGGGGCATATCGCCTGTATCGCGGACCGGGATGCGATTATAGCTGTATCGGGTGCTCCTAAAAAGGAGTTTCTTAACCGTCCGTTAAGTGCAGCAATTGAACGGGTTATGGAAATTCGGAGAAGCGTTCTCATTAATGATACTGCCCAGCACGAATTTTACCGTGACAGTGACGAAGAAAATCTTTCCAAGTTTTATGCCGAAGTTATTGCACCGATTATTTCTGAAGGCGATCCCATCGGTGCAGTTCTCATGGGGACCAGGACCAGGGATGTAAAAATGACTGACCTGGAGTTAAAACTGGTGGAGACAGCAGCCGGCTTTTTAGCCAAGCAAATGGAGCAGTAAACATTACAAAAAGCATCACACTATTATAGTACCGGAATAAAATATCTCGTATATTAGACAGCTAAAAAGTGGTAACAATGTTCTTTGTTACTGCTTTTTTTATAAAGGTAATATGTTATAATTGGAGGAGATTTTGGAGGGAGCCGGAGACATATTGATTCGAGGTCAGTCTTTCATTAAAGGAGCTTTAATTCTTACACTGGCCGGGCTTTTTGTTCGTGTTATTGGAGCCGGGTTGCGCATCTTTTTGGCTGCTGTTATGGGAGATGAGGGCATAGGCCTGTACCAGATGGCCTATCCTATCTATACAACCTTGCTCGCTATTTCCACTGCCGGTATTCCAACGGCTATCTCCAAGCTCGTTGCCGAAAACCTTGCCCACAGGGACTTCCGGGGGGCACACCGTGTTTTTGTCATATCGCTGCTGATTATGACCTTCCTGGGAGTCTTTTTTTCTTTGTTCCTATATTTCGGTGCGGAATTCTTCGGGGAAAATATTGTCAAGGATCCCCGCGCTTATTACCCCCTGGTGAGTATTTCGCCGGCAATTTTGATAGTAACTATCCTTTCGGCCTTCCGGGGATACTTTCAAGGCTTTCAGCAGATGACTCCTACCGCCATTTCACAGATTATCGAGCAGTTTGGAAGAGTTATCGTCGTTATTGCTTTAGTTTTTTTGCTCCTGCCCAGAGGGTTGGAGTTTGCAGCCGCCGGTGCAGCCTTCGGGGCGGTGGCGGGCTCATTTTTAGCGATGCTTTTTCTTTTGTTCGTATTTTTTAGAAACCACGGGGAATACAGGAGAAAGATCAAAGAGCAAGCAGTCAAGCGGGATTTCAGCACCCGCCAGATACTGTACCGGACAATGGCCCTGGCCATCCCCATTACCCTGGGCAGCCTGGTTATCCCCTTGGTAAATCTGGTTGATCTCAGCGTGGTTCCTTTGAGGCTTCACGAAGTCGGATACTCCACGGAAGAGGCTACGGCCCTTTACGGGCAGCTTACGGGAATGGCCGGCTCTGTTATCCAGTTTCCCCTGATTATCACTATTGCTTTGGCCATGAGCCTCGTCCCGGCTATCTCGGAGGCACAGGCCCTGCGAAACAGCCTTCTTGTCAGGGGAAGAACCGATCTGGCGATGCGCTTTACTTTATTTTTCAGTATTCCGGCATCCTTTGGGCTCTTTGTCCTGGCCGAACCCACCACCTTTGTCCTCTTTGAAAATGCTTCCGCCGCATATCCCCTTGCGGCGATGGCTTTTGGGTTAATATTTATGTCCCTTTATACTGCTACTTCCGGTATTTTACAGGGCCTGGGATATGTGCTGGATCCTGTCAAATACATGATCCTGGGAACCATCGTTAAATTTATTTTAAGCTGGATTCTGACGGCGGATCCCCGCCTGCATATCGGCGGGGCGGCGCTGGCTACGGTAATAAGTTTCTTTATCGCCTCTTTCCTGAACATCAGGAGAGTCAGCCAGATTACGGGTTGGCGTTTTAATTTTAAGGAGCTACTGTTCAAGCCCCTGGCAGCGGCCCTGGTAATGTCCCCGGTTGTATATGTTATATACAGGGGCGCTATGGGGGTGTTCGCGCCTTCCTTTACCCCCAGGCTGGCCCAGGCGGCCTCCTTATTCCCGGCGATCCTGTCGGGGATAATTATCTTTGCCCTGGTTTTGTTCCTGGTAGGAGGTGTGCGTGAAGAAGATCTCAAATCCGTTCCACGCCTGGGAGATACACTTTTAAAACTGGCACGCAAGTTCAATTTATTGAGAAGATGAGCTAATCATCTATTACAGTTTGGGAGGAGCATTATGCCTGTAACAGCCTTTCATTGGGGTTATATCCTGGATTTTTTGGAGCGGGAAATGGGGGTGAATTTTTCCAGAGGCGTTTCCTTCTATGACGCTCGTTCCCTGGAAGAGCTACATGAACCGCTACGGAGCCACCTTATCATTACCAATCCCCGCAGCAATGAGCTGCTCGCCAATATCAAGAGGCACCTTTTAAGGTATTACCCCCCTGAACATAATGTAAATATCCTCCAGCTTGAGGGCGGAGATTCCCTATCCCTTTTAAAGGTACAGCCCCTGGAGAAAATAGATGAAGTAAGTATCTCCAATGGCGAGGCCATATTTCATCTGGTGCCCTCGCCATACTACACCCTGGGCGATTTGGCCTGCTTGATGAAAAAACTGCGTTCTCCGGAGGGGTGCCCCTGGGACAGGCAGCAGGATCATCTTTCCCTGCGTCCGTATGTCTTGGAGGAAGCTTACGAGGTTGTCGAGGCCATTAATAGTGGAGAACCCCGGGAACTATGTGAAGAGCTGGGCGATCTGCTGCTGCAAGTTATTTTCCACAGCCAGCTGGCCTGGGAACAAAGAGATTTCTCTCTCTGGCAGGTTATTGACGGGATAACGACTAAAATATACCGGCGTCATCCCCATGTTTTCCAAAGTGACAATGTTTCCAGCGCCTCTGAGGTGAGATTAAAGTGGCAGGAGATCAAACAACGGGAAAAAGGCCGCGAAAAAGGCGGGCTGTTGGCCATACCGAAGGAGCTGCCCGCCCTGATGAAAGCACAGAAACTGCAAAAGAGAGCCGCGGATGTCGGTTTTGACTGGCCCGATCTCAGCGGTGCCGTGGAGAAGCTGCACGAAGAGCTAAAGGAACTTCTGGAGGCCTGTGACACGGGATGCAGGAGGAAAATAGAAGAGGAAACGGGGGATTTGTTCTTCGCCCTGGTAAATATTGCCCGCTTTTTGGGGGTGGAGGCGGAGATCGCGCTGCAATCCACTGTGGACAAGTTTATCCGGCGGTTTAGATATATTGAAGACCAGGTACAGCTCCGCGGTGGAAATTATTCTGCTTTCTCCCTGGAAGAGCTGGACCGCTGGTGGGAAGAGGCCAAGGAACAGGAAACAAGAGGGGCGCGGGCTCAGGAACCGTGCCCCGGTAGCACCCCCCCGGAGAAGCGCACTACTTAACCTTCCCCTTTCGTAAATCCGGGAGTCTATTAAAGAAATAGCTGTAGTTATCGAACTTGTTCAGCGAAAGTACGGGTTCGGAAATGGCCAGCCAGATCAGGTTGGCCACAAAAAGGTAAAAAACTACTTTTATGAACACGGCAGCCACGCTCTCTATTTCATCATTTCATCGCGCAAAAAGCTCAATCACGTACAGAAAAAAGGCAGCAACTCCACCGGCCATGAGAGGCCCAACGGGAATACCTTTGAAAAAAACGATGCCGATAATGGAGCCGATAACCAGGCCCAGGATAACTTGCGGGCGGCTCTCCAGCAGGTTAAGTCCCATACCGTTTAACCTTGTGGCAATAATCCCTCCGGCAATGGCCAGTATCCCCGGCAGAGAGCTGAAGGTAAGCAGGATTTCTCTCCCTCCCACCCTTTCCAAAGCCAGGGGAACGAGGACGGCAATCATTAAGAAAAGCAATCCCAGTTCCACCCCCCGTTCCTCCAGCAGGGGGAGCAGGCTCCTGATTCCGAGCACTTTTATGAGTAATAAAAGCCCGGCCGCCAGGGTAAGGGAGCTGGAGCGCGCCAGCAATCCCAGGATGAAGATGACGGTGATAAAAATAAACCCGTTCACTTTTTAGCCCCTTCTCCGCTTTTCCTATTTCCATATTATATGTGCAGGGAAGCAGAGATAGAAGCAGGGGCTCCGGGGATTTTGGCCGCTTTTACTGAGCCTTTTTCGTAGAAGGGCAAAAGCCGGAAGATATCTTCCCGGCTGCAGAAGTCAATATCCTGCTTCTGCCCCGCTTCAAGGAGCCTGCGGCCGTTGTCGCTTTGTTCAAGCAGTTTCACCACGGCCTTTTTATTGTTTTTATGTTTTACCGCATTTTTATAAAAACAAGCTGCAGCAACGGCCAGATCGGAAAAGAAAAAATCCTTATTCCTTGCTTGTAAATCTGCAGCCAGGCGGCCGGCGGTTAGAAAATCTTCGGGGGAATAATTTCCTCTTGTTCCCGAACAGCAGAGCACCAGATCATTTTTTTGGGCAACCAGCCATTCTCCCACAGTTTTTGCATTCAAGAGGGCGCAGATAAGAATTTTACGGGCAGATTCAAGCTTTAGCAGCGTCCGGGTGCCATTTGTCGTAGTAAAGATGATTCCTTTATTTTTTATGATGCTGCCGCGATACTCCAGGGGCGAATTTCCCAGGTCAAAGGTTTCCTGGTGGTGCCCTTCCACCTCGCCTCCCAGGAGGTAATTTTGATGCTTCCTTTTTTTTAGCTCCAGCGCCTCCTGAACCGAAGCTACGGGGATTATTTCCCGGCACCCCTGGCTTAAGGCGGTTACCATTGTGCTGGTCGCCCTCAGGGTATCAATGACAATGCATATTTTGCCTCTTACAGCCTCTTCTGTTATTTGCTGGTGAGTCAGGATAAGATCTACCAGGTTCATCGTTGTACCTACTCTGTAACCTACTGATGTTGAAACACAGGCTTTACGGTTGTCTACTCACAGATTAAAACTATCATAAGCTTGAAATTTTGCTTCCTCTTTTTTCATCCCCCAGCGACAGTTTAAAAGTATCGGCCCTTAATCCGTTCCGGAGCGCTTCCAGGGCGAGAATCTCTTCAGGGGGAATATTGCCCAGGTTTACATTGGGGCCGAACATGGTGATAAAGTCAACCTGCTGTTTTTTTAGCGGGGCTTCCCAGATAATTTGCTCCTGTTCGGGAATGGAGAGCAAAAGTTTGTTTATTTTTCCCATTTCAATGCTTCCCTGATGGTTAAAAATAGTAACGTCTTTCCCTGATTCCCTGGCTTCCAGGATGACCTTGAAAGCGCCGTCATCGAGATCCCTTTTAACCTGTTCGCCCATCAACTCAGGATAAAAAGCTTCGTCAGTCTCCTTTTTGCCAATCTCCGTCAGTACCAGCAATTTATTCTCCCGCGCCGTTTTAATTAGCCGGCTTCTTTTCCGGGGAGGCAACTCAATTGTTCCATCGGAAATTTCTACAGCTGAGAAACCAAGTTCACGGGCCCGGTGCAGGTAATCGTTACCTTTTCCCTGGATAAGAGCGATTTCCAGAAAAGTGCCTCCGGGGAACACAATAATATTGAATGAGTGCAGCAGCTCAATTTTTTTGCGGAGGATCGCAGGATGATAGAGGGCTGAAGAGCCGAAACTTAATTTCCAGAAATCTATGTACTCCGCGCACATCTCCAGGATGTCAAATGTTTCCCTTAAACCCGTACCTTTGTCGATGACCATAGTTATTCCGTTCCGGCGGGGTTTTTCTCTAATCCTCTCCGGAAGGGGGAAATAAATATCCAGTTCCCATCCGTTATGTATTGTTTCCCTTGGCAAAGCACTCTCTCCTTTTGGGGTATAAGATAGTGGATTGGAAAATATTTTGTTTATCCTATTCTTTTCCCGGCGGAAAAGTGACTTACATAGGGCAGGCTGAATAAAATATCCATCAAGTGTTAAACTAGGATTATCTTGAGCAAGGGGGCGGTTGAATTGTCCAGGTATCGTAATTTAATGAAAAAAATCAGCCCTTTGATTGTTGTCCTTATCCTAATTGCCGTATATGTGGGCAGTTGCCGGACTGAGTATTTCCAGCCTTCCGAGCCCCCCTTTAGCAGCCGTACGGGCCATCCCGCCATACCTCCCCAGATAGCGGCGGGGGGAAGGGGGGGGCCTGTCGTTTTTGTTTTT
>CZCB01003345.1_pt2 | contig 15755 bp, 18 predicted proteins | sample 591991 | NCBI WGS metagenome assembly CZCB01 (sample SAMEA3556809, study PRJEB10932) | anaerobic digester metagenome | reverse complement strand
GCTTAATCCCATAGCTAAACCGTGTTCAAAGGTAAATTCACCCATTGCATTATAAGCAACCAGTAAACCGGCTGCTATCTGGGAGCACATAATATAAACTAAGACACTGCCTATCACAACGGAAGGAATGGTTCCCATAAAAGCAATTGCCTTAGGGAAAAAAGAAAGATGCAACAGTCCCAAACCCGTAGGAACTAAAGTATATTTAGAAGCACACCTTGTGGAAACAATGACACCGGGACTCAGAGAAAAGTTAACAGTACCGATAACACCGAAAAAACCTGCCAAAATATTTCCCAAACCGGTAATAGTAATGCCCCGGGTTATTCTTTTTTCCTTATTTTCAGGATTAATAAGTTCATTTACCGACTGCATTGAACCTAAATCATTGATGGCCAGAGCTAAGAAACAAATTAAAAAAGAGATGATCATCCCAGGTTCTAAAGTTATATTGACAGTTAAATTACTAAAGAAAGTAGAAAATAACTCATAACCCAGGTTACCGGCAATTTCTACAGGAAAAAAGAAATTATAGATAAGTGTTCCGATTACAATACCCCAAAGAGTAAGGGTTAATTTCCAGATGCCGATAACATATTTATTAGCAATAAACAGACAAAAGATCAGGCTAAGGGCAAAAACTATATTAAAAAAACCATTACTCCCTTGGGAAGTAGTTGTTATTAAATTCGTAATCATGGGTGTCATGGTAAAAGCAATTAAAATAAGAGTAGCGGCAACTACCCTGGGAGTAAAAAGAGCTTTTAGATAACCAAACAGTCCCGTCATACCTAAAACTGCCAGCACTAACCCGCCCACCATAATGGAAGAATAAATTGAATCAATACTACTTCCTTGACTGGATATTATACCGACTAAAAGTACCGAAGAAGGACCCACAATCAACGGAAGGCCGTGGCCCCAATAAATTTGAACTAAGAGAGTAACCGCCGATACAAAAAAAACTTTCTGCACATAAATAGTTTGTGCAAAAGAAAGGTCAAAATGAAGTCCGGCCACCACTTTTCCGATAATGATCAGGGAGGGAATTGTAATCACCAACCATTGAAGGCCGAAAAGGATCAATTCCTGAAAAGAAGGTATTTCATTTAATTGATACTTAAAATTTATCTTATTCAAGAGTATTTGCTCCTTTTTAAATATTATTAATTTAATCCTAAAATTCAGTAGTGACAGGGGGACGGTTCTCTTGTCACCCTCAAATAGTTCCTTCCAAAGGTGAAAGTAGAACCGTCCCCTTTTTACTCCCAATCACCTTTCTCCATAGACAACCTTTCCTACCCGGTCAACATGTTCCTTTAATCCTTTATGAGTCAATTTAGAATAATCTACAATATCAACAAAATAGGGCAAGGGCCCCTCTTCCTCTAACATGGCCCGTAAAGAGGCTACCGAATTTCATTTTAATTCACCTAATTTTAAACATAAATCTTTAATCACTTTATAATATTTTTCACGAATAAGCAATTCTACCTCTTTTGCAATTTGTTCATCATAAGTATGAGCCATTAATTTTCTTTTTTCCAAAGCATCAATCCATATATGACCATCCTTAATTAACTCTACTTGAAAAGCTGTTTTAATAGTCTGACGGGGACTTTTCACAATAAAACCCTGGTACTCTAAATAATCTTTCATTGTTTTCCAAGCTAACTCAAAGGTATATTCAAAACATTGAATTAGCCCCTGTACCTCAAATTTATTTAGCTCTCCTTTATTTATAAATTCTGTCAACTGATTTGTCGCCTTTTGAAAGTTAGCAAAACGCTGTTTCCATCTAGTATCTTGCTCCATAATATTAACCTGCCTCTCACAGTTTTCAAGCATATATTACTAAATCCTAACATGAGCTTCAATAAGTAGTACCAGCTAAGCTGACAGTAGGACCGCCCCCCTGTCATATGTGGTCTCAATATTATACATAACCAGATCTATGGTTCCGCCTAATTCCCACTCAATGGGAGGCTTGATTGGTCGCACACTGCCTAAGGCCACCCACTCGCTATCAGGTGACCATACAGGTTTAGCAACGTATTCAATACTTTCAACCCTAATGCGTTTCTCTGCATCTATAATCTCACCCAAACGTAAGGCAGAAGTACCTATATCCGCAATAATATACCGGCTATCAGGAGACCAGTATAACTCGTCAATCTTGCCTTCTACACCTTGGACAACTTTTGGCTCCTTTTCCCCTACCTGCCAAATAAAAATTTTTCCATTTTCCCTAAATTGCTCAAATAATGAATAAGCTACCTTTTTATTGTCAGGGGACCATTTTTCCAAAAAGACATTGGGTAATTCTTTTAAATATGCTTTTATAGACCATTGAGAACCATCAGAAAAAGTTTCCCTATTGACTTCCTTATCTTCACTTAGTGCGGGAAAGCTGCTTGACTCTTCAGACATTTTTTTCTCTTCCCCTGTACAGCCAACTGTTAACAAGACTATCATTAGGAATATTAACAACCTTTTCATAAATTGCTCCTCTCAATAAAAATAGGTATTTTAAACTTTCCCATAATTCTATCCTGGAATTTGCTCCTTTTATTTTCGTGGGGAAGATGATATTTTGAAATTCGTATCAGTATCATTGCAGGAGTATTCAACCGTATAATCGTAGATAACATTATTTTTCGGGTCCTTAAGTGACAATGTTACGATGCCGTTTCCTTGATAGGTTAAAACACTGTCATCAGCGATAACAAATTGATTTTCAGCATCCAGACCAATGGGGTAACTCCATGTATCTTTTACAAATGCCAGATAGCATGGATTTCCATCTTCATTTGTATATTGAACAACTCCTGTTAAACCATATGCCATGTCCTCGGCAACTACACAGTCAGTTATTATGCAGTTGCTGTTCCTCTTCTCATTCATGAAAATTTGCATTATTTGTTCTTTAGTAAGGGCTTTTTCTATAACAGATTCAGAAGAAGCATCAAGCTCCGGTGAATTATCCACTATATCCGTTGCCGGATTACTTACATCTTTCTTCTGACATGCAGATAGTAATAAGCAAAGCAAAATACACAATAATGTAACTTTTAAAACTTTTTTCATAACCGTTCCCCTTATAAAATATAAGCCATTCTAACTTTTCATCTTAACATAACCTAAAACAATACTTAAATATGCAAGACCCATCATAATATTGCACCCAAGCGCTGAGAATTTTTTGTCTTTACTTAATGCCTATGTTTTAAATTTTCTTTATCAACATCACCGGAAACACCTGTTTCTACTATCTTTCCGTCTTTAATTGTGTGAATGTAAAATACATTAGGTTCATCAACAAATTCAACCTTTATTATCCATTCATTGTAGGACAGGATAATATTTAAGAAAGAATGGTTTATATCAATCTTTTTGATTTGTTCCGCAGTATATCCCTTAGCTTTAAGATATTCCCACGTTAGTTTTTCTGCCTTCTTCGCTCCCATGAACACATATGCAGAACAAATTAAAACTACTGTAACTAAAATAATAGCAATTATCTTGAATCTTTTCTTTTTCATATCTGTCACCTTTGATATTATAGAAAGTCCTTCGCTTCGCATTTTCTTCTATTGTTCATTATTCTTCACAAATACCCTGAGACTGCATTTCCTTAGGAGGAGCGGACTGACCCCCTGTGGGTTTATTGATACTATAACATTACTGCAGAGCCTATATTTACTTTGCCGGCTGTAGAAAAAACATAAATGATAAATATTTGCTAATTAATTTTCTCATAATTACTTTCATCAAACACATAAACGATTTCCCCGTTAGGTGCTATTATCTTCTCATGTTTAAAATAAGGTACTCTTTGAGTCCTGGAACCGGCAACAAAATGGGTTACCAAATGTTCGTAAGCAAATCCAAAACTGTCTACCGCCACCACATGGGAAGTGAGTACTTCTCCGTCATTTAAAGAATATTCGTCGTAAATGTCAAGGGCAAATGTTCCACCTGGACCATTGTCTTTTTCCGCCTCAACAGGTATCTCTTTTATTATTTTGTCATCTACTTTTATCACATATTTCATTTTTATAATCGGATTGTTCTCTTGTGCTGGCTTATAATCAATAACAAGGGACCCTTTTGCCCGGTAGTCATTTCCTCCATAGGTTGACGAGCCGGAATAACGAACAATAATTCTGGGCAATGCCTGCTCTCTTATGTTGACAACCTTTAGTCCCTGGTGTTCTTCTATGTTTTTTACCCCATTATCCTCGATAATAATTTTAGGTGAAATGTTATCCGATATTTCAAAGTTTTTAATGATGGAATACTGTAGTCCTGATTTCTCAAGAGGGACAATTTCTCCGTTAAAATCAAGAAATACTGACAGATTATCCGTAATTGTCTTTGGCTCTACCGTAAATTTAACGGGAACTGTAAGGGTGTCCAGATCAAGTTTTCCTATTTCTGCGGTAGAATTATGAATTACACTTGCTTGTGCTTCTAATTTTTGTTCCAGATTTTGATAAATAGAATCAATTTGAAAATCAATACGATTCTCCATAGCATGGATTCTGTTACTAATGTTTTCAAACCTGCTTTGCAATGAATTAATCTTTATTAATGATAAAAACTGCAAGATTATCAATACGGCAATTAACATATATGCTGTTTTTTTTTCACTCTCTCTTTTTCCTCCCTCGTTAACTTTTACCGAATAATAAAGGCAATACTCTTGTCACCCCTCTGGATCAATAATTCTCAACCTTAACCTCAACCTTGCGCAGCTTTGCTGCGCACCATTAACCTACTTGTCACTGATATCAAGGGTAAATTTCTGGCGGGGCAATAGTTCACCCAGACTGTCCAGTGTTAAAGAAAACTTCTTGCTTTCGGGATTGAAAAGTAAGAAAAACAGTTCTCCCTCTTTGCCATAAGTGAAATGGCCTTGCCCCTGTTTTTCCCCTTGTTCATCTTTTAAGGCAAAAAAGGGTAATAATTCTTGGGCATTCCTACCCTGGGCTGCTTCTAATATATAGCTAATAAAAAGCCGATCTTCTTCCAGCCATGCTTTGTCAATGATTATTTTCCCTGTTTCTATAGGTATAACTTTATCCAGCTTAATTTTTGTATTTTCCTGAAAATCCAGGTTAACTTCTTCTTTATTTCCAACCTCTTTAAAATAGTAGATAGGAGGTAATACCAATTCAACCATTTCCGTCTGGGGATCCACCAGGTCAAATTTTAAAGACATTTCTACTTGACAGGGAAATTGGGTTGTTCTATATTCACCGCCCTGTACGGTTATTTCTTCCCGTTGGCTTAAGTCATACAAAACAGGCCGGTTAAAAGGAGGTTCTTCATTACGGTAATTGACGGCGAAAGTCGCTGCATAATTAGAGGCAAGCCCTCCGGGAGCCAGGGGCACTGGAGGTGGTGGTGCATCATTGGAAATTTTTCTAAAGGAAGTTGGGAAAATGGCATCTCTACCTACAGATATTCCCGTAACAGAACCGTCATAAGACCAATCCAGTTTTATTTTAAACTCCGACTGGCTTACCCCTAAAACTGCCTTCTGAAAATTAATAGCAATACCTTTTACTTCTTGACGGAGATTAGGGTAAATAATGCGCGTATGCTGTAAAGTACTTGTAACATCAACGGGAAACTGAAACTCTATTTTTTCTTTTCCCTCAGGATCTTTTAAAATCATACAGACATTTTCTACCTCTGCCTTTAGAGGCTCAAACTCAACTACATAATATTTTTTCTGTAAGACTTTACTTGTTCTCTGTAAATATTCATGACCTGATTCATCAGTTAAGGTAGCTTGCAATAATTCGTTTCCGGGATTAGAAACTTTTAAGAAAAGAATTGTGCGGGAGTTATCGAAAATACCTTTTTCCAGGGTTACTTCCATATCATTTAAGGCTTTAGTCTGATTAATCTCGGTAAACAGCCCCAATTCATTGACTAAACGATAACTTGGGTCATCCAGGCTTACATGTTTTCCGGCAGAATAAGAAGCATAACTTATACCTGCTCCTCCTAACAATAAAAGACAGATTGCCACCATTACTGTCTTTTTTAGGTTAGCGAACAGTTTATCCCCTATTCCTTGCTCTACGTTAAACTCTTTCATAGGTAAAACATCTAAAAGGGGCTGATTAATTTCTTCCCAGATTTGTCGGCAGTAAGAACATTGGGCCAAGTGATTTTCAATATATCCTTTTGTTTCCGGACTCACTAGATTTTCCGAGTATAAAGGAAATAAATCCTGAATTACCTGACATTCTTTACTCATTTCTTTCAGCTCCCTCTAAATCGTGGTAAACCTGATAAAGCCTTTTTTTAGCCCTGAAAAAAGTTACCCTTGCCCAGTTTACTGATCGACCACAAATCTCAGCGATTTCTTCATAGTTTAACTGTTCATACTCTTTTAAAATCAATACGGTGCGAGCATTTTCAGGAAGTTTTAAAAGGGCCTGAGCTATTCTTTCTCTAGTTTCCTTAATAATCAGTTGCTCACCGGGGTCGCTGACGCTTTCCTCAGATTCTCTCTCTAACCAAGAATAATCAGCAACGGTTAACCATTTATCCTTATTTTTGCTACGCAAATTTTTAAGGTATACATTACGGGCAATAGCATAAAGCCAGGTTTTAGCTGATGATTTATGATGAAAACGGTGAATGGAAAGACAGGCCTGATAAAAGGTCTCCTGAGTCAGTTCCCCAGCCTCTTCCATATTCCCGGTTAGCCGTAAAAAATAGCGGAAGATAAGCTCTTTATAGAGTTCATATAGTTGCCGTACTCTTTCCATAATATTACACAACCCCGGTATCTGGATAAAAATTTAATTATCTAATTTCTATACCGAGGGGGTTAAATCCTGTAAGCTGCTGCTTTCCGCCGTCCTTGAGCCACAATTTTTTGTGCCTCCTGAGGGCTGATAGATAAAATTTTAGCAACCTGATGGTAGTCATATTTAAACACATCTTTTAAGATAACCCCGCCGCGAAGTTCCACAGGTAAATTAAGTAAAACCTTTTGGATACCCTTGCCTTCTTTAAATTCTATAAAACTGTAATTATTCATAAATTCCTGCCAAATACTCTGCAATAATGATAAATTATCGTCCTGGACTTTACTGCAACGGGCTATAAGGGCAAGCTCTGTCAATTTTTCTGCTACTTTCCTGTTTCCACAGAGGCGGTAAGCAAATCTATAAGCAAGTGATATTTTTTCCTCATCTATATTCACAGCAGACTGCATAGTCCTCTCACCAACTTCCTTATTTTTCAACTATTTAATTAGTACCGATAAGAGGCTTTTTATTACATAAAAACAAAAAAATTTAACCCAAAGTTCTAAACCTTGGGTTAAATTTTTTATTATTTATTGGAAGCTAGTAACTAACATCATTCATTTTAAAATAAACTCCCGGGTTTTGGGGAACAAAATTCCCCTCTGCAAATAAAACATTTTTTCTCATTTTAATCTGTACTTGATTGAGGAGCCTTGTTAGTTCCATCCTCTCATTTTCATCTATTGTAAATTCAAGACCGTATTGGTATAGATTGTTTTCTAATTTTTCACCCCAAACAGGGTATCCATATACTTTAATCTTTTCACCTAGCAATTCTGTTGTAAACTGTAAGATAAAGAATTTTTCAACGGGAAATCTTATATTAGAAATAAAGCGCAAACCACCCGGGCCCATATTTTCAATTAATACTTTTGTATTTCCCACATTAACGTTTTTCCCACGTATTGAAAGTATCGTCATCTCAGCTTCCAGTAATTGATAGAAATCAACTCTAAAATATCTCCGTTTCCCCCGAATAGACTTTTCTGCTCCTCCTGATAAAGTCGGTTTACATTTTCTTTTGGCAAGTAGTTTTTGAAATTCTTCCGGTCCCAAAGGTTTGCTATAAAGAAAACCTTGTCCAAACCGACAGTTTAAATCCTTTAGATAAGACAACTGTTCCCAATTTTCTATTCCTTTGGCGACTAATTTAAGATTAAGGTCTCTAGCCATTTTTAATATAGACCCGGTAATAACAATAGAAGTCTTATCCTTGATAGCATTTTTAATAAAGGAGTCAGCCAGTTTTATATGATCAATTTTTAATGAACATAAATAGGGTAAAGAGGAGTAGCCATTCCCAAAATCATCAATGGCAAGCTTGATTCCTAAAGACCTTAATTCTTCAAAATCAGTATTAATTTTATTCAGGTTTTTCATTAATACATTTTCCGTAATTTCCATAATCAGAAAATTAGGCTCTAGTCTAAATTCTTCAATAGTATTTTTAATACTGTTTACAAAATTACTTTCAAAAAATTGCACACTGGAAAAATTAACAGCAATTTTAATTGAAGGCAAGCCTTCATTCAGCCACTTTTTATAAGTACCACAAATTTCCCTTAATAACCAACTGAAAATATCGACTATCAAGCCTGTTTCTTCTGCCAGTGAAATAAATTCTTCAGCGGAAACTATACCCCATTCCGGGTGTTCCCAACGCAGTAAGGCTTCCGCAGCAATTATTTCACTGGTTTTCAGATTAATAATAGGCTGATAATAAATCTTTAACTGTTCCTTTTCCAAAGCATGAAATAAGTCGCTTCTCAGGATAAAATCTTTATAATTTTGGATATTTAAATCAGAAGAATAAATTTTAAATTTATTTTTTCCTTCTTTTTTAGCTCTTAATAAAGCAACTTTCGCATTTTTCCTTAGTGTTTCTTCATCTTCTCCGTCTCTAGGATAAACACTAATCCCNNATAAGCAGAGAATTTTTTCTGCGAGATTTTCATATTCTTTAAAATTATTCAAACCCTCAGCTATAAAGGCAAAATGGTCTTCGGAATACCGACAGAGAAAAATATTATTATCCAAATGTACCTTTAATCTTTTCACAAATTCTACAATCAGTTGATCTCCGATATCATAGCCAAGAGAACAATTTAAATATTTTAAGTCATCAATATCTAACATCATTAAAATAAATTCTTCTTGTTTCTTTTTAGCCATTTGACACTTATTTCTTAATAATCTTTTCAGAAAATTACTGTTAGGAAGACCTGTTAACTCATCATGGTTGGCTATATAAATCAGATTTTTTCTCGTTTTTATCCTTTTCGTAATATCTCGGAAATAGACAACTATACCTTCAATGACAGGTTCATGTAAAAGGTTTTGCAGATGAAGCTCCAGATAAACATTTTTACCTTTTTTAGTGGTAAAGATAACAGTCCCTCTTACTTTTTTACCGGGACTGGTCAAGACAGAACGAATTATTTTGGCTACTTTAACTAACTGCGGTCCTTCATAAAAATCATATATTTTTTTTCCCAATCGTTCTTCCGGTTTATACCCGATTACTTTTTCCGAAGCTTTACTTATATATTTTATGGTTCCGTCCTTGTCTAAGATTTCAAAAACATCAACAGATTCCTGGATCAAGATTTCAAACCTTTTCCGTATTTTCTCAATTTCATATTCTATCTGTTCATTACCCTATAAGCTCATGTGATTTATATCCCAGTAGCACCACTGGGGAAAGTATATTGGGTATCCTCTTCTAAAAATATCGGAAAGAACACCTGTAATAAAAGAAATAGTTGAAAAATGGGTTGTTTTATGCACTAAATTAAAATACCCACCATAGAATAATTAATAAATTCTATGGAGGTGATATTTGAATGAATTGCCGTACCAGGATTTTACATGCAGCTCCCGGAAGTCCCATCTTGAGAGTTTATTGTGATGACAAGTTAATTCAAAGCAAAGTTTCGTATAAAGATTTAACTAATTACTGCTTGGTTGATTCAGGACACAAACATTTTAAAGTTTTTCCCGAAAGAAAACAGCATGTTCCTTTAATCGAAGCTTACAGCCACCTTTTAGATAGCGCCTGTCATACCATTGTTCTTACAGGTAGACCCTCAGAACTGAGCCTGTTTGTAGTTCCTGATGCTCGCATTCCCAAAACGGACAGGGCCTATCTGCGCTTTGTTAATTTAGTACCGGATACAAATCTAGATTTTACTTTTTCCCAGGGTGCTTTTATTCAAGTTAATGACATAAGGTTTAAAGAAGTAACCGACTATTACCCTGCTACCCCCGGAACTTATACCATCAGGGTTTATTTAGCAGGGACAAATCATCTCCTATTAACCATACCCAGTTTTACTTTACGACGGGGCCGTGCATACACAATATATATTCACGGTTTACGGGATGACTATCACGCACCTATTGACTACCTGTTTTGTGCCGATGGGGATGAGTACTAAAAAAAGAGGCTGTTGCCTAAATACTACGTTAGGCAACAGCCTTTTTTTAGGAAAATCAAGTGCCCATATCCGGAGCCCATAATTCTATACTTTCACCGAGAATTTTATGGATATCAGCCATGACTTTTCCCAAATGATATTCTGCTTCCAGAAATTCTTTAATACTGGGATGGAGATGAAGAATCTCCATGACCTTTTCCAACTCCTGTCTTTTTGCCTCAGGAACTTCTTGGCCCATCATCTGCATGGCTTGTATTTCCATTTGTTTCTTTCGAAAATCACTTAAAATTTTTTCTCTTTCAGGATTCCCTTTGATTTTACTTAAGGCTTCCTGATACTTTTTATACTCAGAGGAATTCTTAATCCCCCTGGCTAAATCATAAGCCAGATCATATACATTCACGAAGTACTACCTCCCCAAAATTAATTCTCTTAATGTAATAATATTACATTGAGAACTAATTTGGCTATACTTAATTATAGTACTCCATATTTTTTAAAGACTTCAGCTAAACTTGCACCTTCCAATAATTCTTTCCGCACATTGTCTTCTTTACTTACTTTTTCCAAGGCCAGAGTAATGGTTTTTTCTACTATTTCTTTGGGAATAACAATTACTCCATCATAATCGCCGAAAATTACATCGCCGGGATTGACCAGTACTCCCCCGCACTCTACCGGACAATCATAATCGATAAATGTTCCCCTACCTTTAGAGTCAAGGGGCTTAAATCCTGTACAAAAAACCGGAAAACCCATTTCATTAATTAATTTAACATCACGTATAAGACCGTCAATAACCGCTCCTACTGCACCTCTGGCTTTAGACGCTGTTGACAAAAGTTCTCCCCAAAGGACGTTACGGGTGGAATTATTAGTACAAGCCACTAATACCTCATTTTCCTTTAGACTGTCAATAGCTTCAATTTCTTTCTCATAAGTATTTTCATAGATTTTATAAACATCAACTGCTAGACAAGTTTTGGCCCTGCCTACGATAACATTATCAGGGTGGATAGGACGAATCCGCTCAGACATGGCCTGGTTGCGATAACCCAATTCATCCATAATATCGCAAACAACCGCCGTATACAGTTTTTCTTTCATCAAAGCAAACATTTCCTGGTCATTTTTGAACATGAGCATCCTCCTTGTAAAATTTGTTATTTCTAATTATGGAATTATTGTTCATAATATGAACAATAATTACTTATATATGTTCAAGATGTTTTCCAAAAATCCTTCTTTTTTGAAACAAAAAACCTGCAATAAAAATTGCAGGCCCAAAATAACTAATAAATTCTATTTTACTCTTACGATCATTTCTACTTCACAGGTTGCATCCAAAGGCAGTTCATTAACACCTACGGCAGAGCGGGCATGTTGGCCTTTGTTGCCGAAAATTTCACCTATTAATTCACTGGCACCGTTAATAACTTTTGGCTGTAGGTTAAACCCGGGAGCACTGGCTACATACCCATTAATCTTAACCACCTGTTCAATATTATCTAAATCTCCGATAACACCTTTGATAACACTTAAGCAGTTCAAAGCACATATTTTTGCAGCTTCATAAGCATCCTCTTCCTGGACATCTTTACCCACTTTACCTTTATACTTTAATTCTCCATTAACAAAAGGAAGTTGTCCTGAGGTGTAAACATAATTGTCTACTTTAACAGCCGGAACATAAGCGGCCACAGGTTTAGGTGGCTCCGGCAATTCCAAACCTAAACTTTTTATTTTTTCTTCAAAAGACAAGCCTTTTCCTCCTTTCCAATTCTATTAACTCCTTACTAGTTTTCTTTTAATAATGAACAATTATTCTCATTTATTAAAAAGGAGCCATACTATAGTCTAAACTAATTTTCTTATTATTTCTTCAGGTTCACCATAGATAAAATCAATAATCGGTATTTCCAGCATTGTGTATGCGCCCGGTTTTTGTTTTAAACTAGCCCGAGCGGCAGCCACTAAAATCTGACCGGTTAAAGCCGGGTTATTAATTCTCATTTCATATTTTAATAACTGGTTATGGGTTTTCCCGGAAACTCCTTTTCGCTCCATTACTACTCCATGACCCACGTCTTTAAGTAGCTCCACATCAGCTACTTGAAATACATGTGTTTCATCATTTATAAAATAGGGATCCGTTAAAACCTTCTGTTTAATTTCTTCAAAATCTGCACCTTTTTCTATTTGCACATACACCATCCGCCTATGTACACCTGTGCCTAAAGGTATAGTTATAGAAAGTGCATTTANNCAGAATGCCCCATACTCATACCCGGACCAAAATTAACATAAGTAAGGCCTTGAGGCAACATAAATTCCATAATACTCCTAATCATGGAATCAGTTCCCGGATCCCAACCGGCGGAGATTACGGCTGTAGCCTGGCCTGCTTTCGCAGCAGCATCTAAGGAACTCCTTAAATCAACGATTTTTTCATGAATATCAAAACTGTCTACTGTATTAATACCAAGGGAAAGTATTTCCCGGGCATACTTTTCTACTAAACGAGTTGGAGTAGAGAGAATGGCTACTTCCACATCTTCCAATTCTCTAATGTCCCCGACAACGGGAATGCCGGTTAATTCCACGGGAATAGGTTTGTTTAAGGATTCCGGTCTTCGCACTATTCCGGCAAGTTCCAGATCAGGTGCAGCCTTAATTGCTTCTACTGCATATTTGCCAATATTTCCATAACCAACAATTGCCACACGATGTTTCTTCATTTCCTATCCTCCCCTTCATTTAGTTTGCAAGTAGGCGAGTGAGCGAGATTCACTGTTCCACTGTTTCAGTGTTTTATTAATTTAGCTTAAACATGTACAAAATTAACTTTTCCTTTCTCAAAAGTAGCTATTCGACGATACCCGGCTTTTTTGGCAATGGCCAAAGCTTTATCCACATCACGACCTGGCTGGTCAGGATGATGGGCATCAGAAGATAAAGAAATGGGAATATTGCACTCAAACATTAATTGGATTAATTCCGGAGAAGGATATAATTCTCCTACCGGTTTATACCAACCGTTGGTATTTAACTCTAATACTACCCCGGTTTTTTCAATTGCTTTTAAAGCAGGGTAAAAGGTAGCTTCTAAACTTTTCTTCGGCCGGTGCCCAAAAATTTTAATCAAGTCAAAATGGCCTATTAAAGGAAAAAACCCCGTTTGAGCTGTGGCGACCACTAAACTTAAATACTTTTCATATAACAGGTCTATATCCCAATTGTTAAACTCATCTTTATAGCGGTCAGCATCGAACATCCAATCTCCAATATAATGAACAGACCCGATACAGTAATCAAAGTCAAAACTATTTCTGATTTTCTTAATCTCAGAAATTTTATCAGGAAAATAATCTATTTCCAATCCCACCCTGATTTTTATATCAGGAAAGAGTTCCTGTAGTTTTGAATACAGACTAAAATCTAAATCAGGCAGGTAGCGGTCGTGATCAGCAAAACCAATCTCCGTAAGATTTCTTTCGCGAGCAGACTCTAAGTACTGGATTAAATTTTCCAGGGTATGCTCACGGTCTTTGTGACCCAAAGCATGTACATGGTAATCAACTAACAATTTCCTCCACTCCTTAATTTTAATTTAAGGTACTCAATATTTTGGTTTTATTTTATTATTTAATCCATATTTTTGCAAACGTTATAAACATAAGATATTCAAAGGTAATAAAAAGAGGTGGCATGCCACCTCTTTTTATTACCTTTGTAAGGATTTTGGTGTCTTTGGTTGATGAGCAATGTAGGCACAGGCAAAAACTGAACTTACATTAGCCAACAGCATTAATATAGAAGCCAAAGTAACAAAGATTGCTCTTTTCATAACTTCACCTCCTTTTTTTGTTGAAAATTGGCAATAAGGTTAAGGTTTGATATAGTATGCCGAAAACTATGCTCAACTGAATAAGGTTATTTTTAGCAAAATAGACAATAACCAAAGAAATTAAGACAATGACAATTGAAACGGTTTTTAATTTTTTTTTAAAACTCTTGGAATGAATGGGCTTCGCCGGTGAATCTACCGGAGCCAAAATAGCAACTATCATTAAACAGATAAACAAAACTGTTATAAATAGATAAACATTATCAAAACCATAAATACTAATTTTTTTGCTTAGGACACCGATTAAGGTATAAACAAAAGTTCCGAAAACCAAACAGGCCAGAGAACTATCAAAATGGGCACCACCGGAAACTTTCCTTAAAGCACCTCCGAAAACAACGGCTATGAACGCCGGCAACAAAGCATCAAATATGGAAGCTATAGCCAATATGGAAATTATATTAACTATAGATAATAGTAAAGTTTCAATAGCATAAATGATAATTTCTTCTTTTTTTTCGTTATAGTTAAGTTCTTGGCAAATATAAGCACCCAATTTTTCACTTAGTTTCCCAATGCTCATAAATACACCCCTAATTCTTTCTTACTTTATAAATGACAAAAGCTAAAATAAACATTACAAACACTTGAGGTAATGTTAGCAATAGTCTCAAGGTTACATTATTTACAAACTCCTGTTCCGAAATTTCCAAAATAGATGTAAGTGCCGTTAATATAAGAATTTCTGTAGTAGATAAAGCTAACATGCTTATTAAACCGGCCATGATAGCTATACTTAAATCTTGTACTTGGCCAAGTAATTTTATAAAAACGATTAATAATAAAATTAATACTATTGTGTGTACTCCAAAACTGATAGGTAATAATCTTATTACATACATGCTAAATGCTAAAAAAGTTCCTCCGAGTATTATTTTTTTCCAGTCTAAATCTGCCTTGGCAATAACAAAAGCCAGAGTAACTAAAGAAATTTCTTCTGGAATCCCCTGGATAATAAGAGCAATTAACGGTACTTGCATCTTAATCTCCTCCATTATCTGGTATCAACAGTCGTGATATTTATTCGACATAATATTTGGATTTTCCTTCCTATCAAAGAATAATTTTCAATAACTTTCAAAAAAATAGAATAGCGGCTCCTTTGGAGCCGCTATTCTTAAAACTTAATATTCCGGTGGTAGTTCTTTTAACTGTTCCATGGTAAATACCGGACCGTCTAAGCAAACATAACAGGAACCTATATTACAACGACCGCATTTACCTATGCCACACTTCATCCGCATTTCTAAAGTAGTAATAATGTCTTGATCAGCAAAGCCCATTTTTTGCAAAGCCGGTAGAGTAAACTTAATCATCACAGGAGGTCCACAGAGAACAGTCACCTGAGGCTGAAAAGCCAATTCCTCCACATAAGCTGGCACAAAGCCTACATGACCGTCCCAGCCTTCCTCTTCCCGGTCAATGGTTACATACAAATCCATATTGGGAACTTTCGGCCAGTTTTCAAACAAATCTTCTTTAAAGCAAAGGTCAGCTTTCGACCTCGCCCCATAAACTACACTTAACTTGCCGTAGTTTTCTCTGTTCCGGACACACTCCATAATCAGACTGCGA
>CZCB01005655.1_pt1 | contig 15777 bp, 14 predicted proteins | sample 591991 | NCBI WGS metagenome assembly CZCB01 (sample SAMEA3556809, study PRJEB10932) | anaerobic digester metagenome | reverse complement strand
GCAACCTACCGGTTAACAGCCGGTTGCTCTACCGTTGAGCTACTGAGGAACGTCCCACACGGACAATACTAATTATAACGGATATCATATTTACAGTCAAGCCTTTGGAGACTGTAATTTTTTTTTATTTTTAGCTATTCCATGCCTGTCTTTCTAAAGGAGCCCTGAAGGGCTTTTATTTTTATATGCACCGCAAATGGCGCCAATTATTCCAGGTAATCCTTAAGGCGCTTGCTGCGCATAGGGTGTCTCAGCTTGCGAAGAGCCTTAGGGTGTCTCAGCTTGCGAAGAGCCTTGGCTTCGATTTGCCTGATACGCTCCCTGGTTACGCCAAAAACCTGGCCCACTTCCTCCAGTGTCCTGGTACGCCCATCGTCGAGACCAAAACGCAGGCGCAGCACTCTCTGCTCCCGGGGAGTAAGGGTATCCAGAACGTCCTCCAGTTGTTCCCTTAACAGCTCGAAGGCAGCGGCATCGGCAGGAGCCTGGACCTCCTGGTCTTCGATGAAATCTCCCAGGTGGCTGTCGTCTTCCTCGCCAATGGGTGTCTCCAGAGAAACGGGCTCCTGTGCTATTTTAAGTATCTCCCTCACTCTTTCCACGCTGATATCCATTTCATGGGCGATTTCTTCCGGGGTTGGCTCTCTCCCCAGTTCCTGGACAAGCTGCCGGGAAACCCTGATTAGCTTATTGATCGTTTCCACCATATGCACGGGAATGCGGATCGTACGGGCCTGATCGGCAATCGCCCTGGTAATAGCCTGCCTTATCCACCAAGTAGCGTACGTGCTGAACTTGTAGCCTTTGCGGTAATCAAATTTTTCCACGGCCTTGATGAGACCAAGGTTGCCCTCCTGGATCAGGTCGAGGAAAAGCATGCCTCTTCCCACGTATTTTTTGGCAATGCTGACCACCAGACGCAGATTGGCTTCTGCCAGGCGCCGTTTGGCATCCTCATCGCCGTCCTCCATTCTCCGGGCCAGTTCAATCTCTTCTTCTGGGTTCAGGAGAGGGATTTTTCCTATCTCTTTCAGGTACATGCGGACCGGGTCATTTATACTTACACCTTCAGGAACGAGTGCTTCCAACTCCTCGTTTTTTAAGGTGTCCCCTTCTATGATGTCCACATCAGGCACATCTGCTACATCAGGCACATCAGGAACATCCGACAATTCGTCAACAACCTCAATGCCCCGGCGCGAAAGTTCCTCATAAAAATCATCTATTGCCTCTGTAATGAGGTTAAAATCCTGCAGCGCATCAATAATTTCCTTAAAGGTAAGGTTGCCTTTTTTCTTACCCTTTTCAAATAAGGAATGCTGGATTTCCTGAAGAGATACTCTTTTCTCTACTTCTTTAGACATCAAAATCCTCTCCTTCTCCGGAGCGATAGAGCTCCTCTTCCCACTTCTTTAAATCACGGATACGCTGCAGTTTGGCACTAAGTTCTTCTCTGCTGACTGTATTTTGCAAGGACTTGATCAACCTCTTTCTTTCCTCAGCCCAGCACAGGGCTCTGATCTTCTTAGAGCAGTCCCTGAATATTTTTTCCACTCTGGGGTCTTCGTTATCATTATCCGGAAGAGCCATACTTACTATCAATTTATGCATTTCCCGGTCAGAAAAGTAACTGGCTAATGCTGCCGCGCTAATTTCTTTACCCTGCTGCTCCAGTTGAAAAACAGTAGCGGCAATTTCCCGGTATGGCTCCTCTGTGAATTTTTCGACATTGATTTCCAGCTTTTTAAGCTCATCCAGATAGCGGGGATTGTGCAGCACACAGGACAAAAGCTCTCTTTCCACCAATTCTTTCAGTGAAATCTTTTTCCGTGCTTCCTGTGCTTGCGCTTTTTTCCCTTTTGTTCTTTCTTCAGCAAAAGAACTCTTTTTGATATTCTCCAAATCCCCCCGTAATACCTCTAGAGCAACGTCTATTTCTCCTGCTATTTTTTTAAGGTACTCCTCCCGTTCCAGCACTTCCTGGATTTCCAGCAGAACCCGGCGCGCTTCTTTCCAGTAGCCGATACGGCCCTCTTCCCCGGCCAGGTCGAATCTTTTTTTAATGGCGTGAAGGCGGTAATCGGTAAGCGAACTGGCATTTCCCATAATTTCGCTGCGAAACACCTCTCCGCCGCGCTCTTTTATGTAGTCTGCCGGGTCCAGGCCCGGGGGGAGTTGGGCTACTTCAACCCGGCATCCTTCGTTTTTAAAAAGTTCCAACCCTCGCAGCACGGCCGTTTCTCCTCCCGCATCGGCGTCGAAAACCAGGAGTATCTTATCCAAGCGTCCTCTAAGAAGGGAGAGTTGTTTTTCCGTAAGTGCAGTCCCTAAGGGCGCTACAGCTTCTCTAATCCCGTACTGGTGAAGGAGGATTACGTCCATGTATCCCTCCACCAGTAGTGCTTTTTTCTCCCTGCGGATGTGTGGTAGTGCCAGGTGAAAGCCGTAAAGAGTCCTGCTTTTGTTAAACAGCGGCGATTCCGGGGAATTAAGGTACTTGGGCTCCCCCGGGCCCAAAATACGGCCTCCGAAAGCAGCTACACGACCCCGGCTATCCCAGATGGGAAAGATCAGGCGCTCGCGAAAGTAATCGTAATACCTGCCCGTCGAACTTTTCCCCAGCAGCCCCCCTGTTAAAGCAAGCTGCAGGTCATAACCTTTTTTACGCAACTCGCCTGTCAAACCTTGCCAATTGTTACCTGCATAACCCAACTGAAACTCCAGGATAGACTCTTTGGTTAAGCCCCTTCTTTGCAGGTAAGTCAGCACCTCTTTGCCCTCTGGGCTACGCCATAAGAGGGCTTGATAGTATTTTTGCGCCAGAGAGTACATCTCCTGCAAATTTTCCCTTGCCTGTGCCTTCAACTTTTCAGCGGGGGTGGAAGGCGGGGGCTCGACAGTTATCCCCGCTCTCTGTGCCAACAGCCGCACGGCATCAGGAAAGCTGCAGTCCTCCATCTGCATTATAAAGCTGAAAAGGTTGCCTCCGGTCTGGCAGCCAAAACAGTGAAAGATCTGCTTCTCCGGAGACACGGTAAAAGATGGCGTTTTTTCAGAATGGAAGGGGCAGAAGCCTACAAAATTTTTGCCCACCTTTTTGAGGTCAATATAAAAGGATACTACTTCTACTAGATCGAAACGCCCGCGGACTTCTTCAATGACCTCATCAGAAATATATGCCATCCTGTTGACCTCCGGATTCCGTCAGGATTATCAAAAAACCTCATCCCGGAAAGAGACGAGGTATACGTCCAAGTTCATAACATTTTTTTACTTGAACAGTTTATTCGACATTCCCTCGCCACAAAAACCCCCTTCTCTTCTCCTTACGAGGAGCCAAGGTTATGCAATTATGACCAGCAGTCCAGGTTTATTAAAAACTGTAAACTTATTCATTATATTCGCTAGCCCTTGAAAATATTCCTGCTATTTAGCAAAAAATATTTAGCACTACCGGCTAGAATCCATAATAGTATTATTATATACTAATTATTCTTTTCTATTCTTTTTCAGGCAGGTTTAACCTAACTTTTCCAGGGCTGGGGGACAAAAAGTTCCCGGAAAACCGTTATGATATACTGATCCGTCATTCCGGCAATATAGTCGCAGATGGAGCGCTCCAGGCCGTACTTGAATGATTGCTCCCGGACTTCAGGCGGCAGTTCCTGCGGCTTTTCCGTCCAGTAGTTGTAGAGCATTTTAATAATGATTTTTGTTTTCCGCTCCTCCAGCTTGGCAGTCGAGCCGATATATACATTATCATATAGAAATTTTCTCAGGCTCTCCATCACCGCAGCCAGCTCTTTGCTGACCGCAATCTGCTGCTTGCCCCAGCTGTTGTTGATCAGATCCCGGATCATTGTATTTAAGCGCTCCGAGCCGGTGGCTCCCAGGTAAGCCGTCTCTTCCGGCGGCAGCTGCCCGGGGCGGATAATTCCGCCCCTTAAGGCATCATCGATATCGTGGTTAATATAGGCCATACGGTCGCAGATTCTAACCAGCTGTCCTTCCGGGGTGGCGGGAATCCCCGGCCCGGTATGGTGAAGGATGCCGTCACGCACTTCCCAGGTCAGGTTAAGTCCCCCGTTCCCTTCCAGGTAGTCAACCACCCTCAGGCTCTGCTCATTGTGTTTAAACCCACCGGGGAAAAGCTCGTTCAGGGTTTCCTCTCCGGCATGGCCGAACGGCGTATGCCCCAGGTCGTGCCCCAGGGCAATAGCTTCGGTAAGGTCTTCGTTTAAACGCAAGGCCCTGGCTGCCGTGCGCGCCACCTGGGAAACCTCGATTGTATGGGTCAGGCGCGTGCGGTAGTGATCTCCTTCCGGGGCGATAAACACCTGGGTTTTATGTTTAAGGCGCCGGAATGATTTGGAATGGACGATGCGGTCCCGGTCACGCTGAAAGGCGGTCCTGACATCGCAGGGCTCCTCAAAGCGCTCCCTGCCCCGGCTGTTTTTGCTCCGCGTAGCGTGGGGCGAGAGCAGCGTCTCCTCCAACTCTTCCAGGTCTTTGCGAAAAAACAATTTACTTATGACCCTCCTGGCGGTTTTTTCTCAAAGAAGCAGTTGCCTCGCAGACCTGGACCATCCTTTTGCCCATTAAAGACGCCCGCTTCAGGGCATTGGCATCATCCTGCGCAGGCTGGGCGGCATTGGCCCCGTGGTGGCCCGGGCTTTTTTCATGGCTGTCGCCGATCACGATCATGCCCTGTATAAGCATCATGGTATGAATAGTGCGCAGGGTAGTCTCCTGCCCTCCAAAACGCGCCCCGCCCGATGTCAATGCGCCTCCCACCGTATTTAAAAGTTTCCTGTAGCGTCTCAGACGGCGTGTTTTGTCCCAGAAGCTTTTAAGCTGGGCGGATACAGTCCCGAAATATACCGGGCTGGCGATTAGCAGTCCATCGGCCTGAGCTATCCTGTCCAGAACCTTTTCCAGTTCCGTTCCCGCATAGCACACACCCCGGCAAGTTGTCTCGCAGGCGATACAAAACGGCCTTTTGGCTTTCTCCATAATCTCCTGTACAAAAATACTCTCCGTTTCCGCTCCCATTTCCGCGGCAGACTTTAAGGCCGTTTCCAGAAGGAAGGCCGTATTCCCCTGCCGGTTGGGGCTGCCGTTTAATCCAATGATCAGCATTTCTTTACCTCCTATCGCGGACAAACCGTCCGTTTGATTTTGATGATCTCTTTTAAACTTCGCTAACATTGGAACTATGGCAATTAACCGAAAATGTTGGCACAAATTTACGTAGAACTTCGAATTTAAGAGCACAACTACCTTAATTTTCCCTTGAATTAGCCCCGCCGTTTATGAGAAAATATAAAAGTGTCCGGAAAAAAAGACGTCATTTACGATAAAGGAGGACTGTTCCATGATATGCTCCAGGATAAAAAAAAGTATTACAATTGCCATGCTGCTCCTTTTAATCTCCGGTTCCTTTGCAGCCTTTACCGGTACAACCCGGGCACAGGAGGTATTGATTCCTGATATTGGCTCACAGGCTGCCGTACTGATGGAGTTTTCACGCGGAGAGATTATCTACTCGAAAAACGGCAGCGAAATCCTGCATCCGGCAAGCCTGACGAAAATTATGACCCTTGCCCTGGCCTATGAGGCGCTGCAAAAAGGGAGGGTTGCCTGGGAAGATACAGTCCCCATCAGCCAGAAAGCCTGGGAAACAGGGGGCTCACAGATGTTTCTGGAAGTCGGCCAACAGGTGCCCTTTGGCGAACTGGTGACAGGAATTGCCGTTGTCTCGGCCAACGATGCCTGCGTGGCCGTCGGTGAGCATCTGTACGGCTCGGAAGCCCTTTTTGTTCAAGAGATGAATAAAAAAGCTGCTGAACTCGGGCTTAAAAATACTCTTTTCCAAAATTCCTCAGGGTTGCCTGATTCCCAGCATTATACCACCGCTGAAGACATGGCCGTACTCTCCCGTTACCTGATTAGCACTTTTCCGGAGTACCTGAAACTGCACTCGCAAAAAGAATTTACTTATGACGATATAAAGCAATACAACCTCAACCCCCTGCTGGGGCGTTACAGCGGAGCAGACGGCTTAAAAACAGGACACACCAACGAGGCAGGATACTGCCTGGTGGGAACCGCCAGCCAGAAGGGGTTGCGCTTTATTACCGTGGTTATGAAAGCTTCCAGCAAGGAGGAAAGATTGAAAGACACCGAAAACATGCTCAACTATGCTTTTCGCAATTTTGTCCTGCACAGGGCAGCCAGCGCCGGTGAAACACTCGCCACGCTCAAGGTTGCCAGAGGGGAACAGCGCACGGTCACTTTGCAACTGGGGCAGCATCTGGAAGCAGTCGTTCCCTTCGACCGCCAGGAAGAGCTGCAAACAAATTTTGTTCTACCGCAGAATGTTCCCGCTCCTGTCGCCAAGGGTGACGCCCTGGGAAGCGCACAACTACTGCTTGAAGACGACGTGGTTGCCGAGGCGCCCCTGCTGGCCGCCGCTGATGTAAACAGGGCCGGGGCCTTCTCCCTTTTCTTCCGCTCCATCGGCGATTTCTTTGCCGGCCTGTGGCAGGCGTTTATAAATATTTTTATGTAGTTTTTTATTTATACAAAACTGGAATATATTGACTAGACATTCTCTTTTTCAAAACAGCCTGTGCTGCCGCCAGGCGGGCAATCGCCACCCGGAAAGGAGAGCAACTCACATAATCAATTCCCAGACCGTGACAGAAGTCAATAGACTGCGGCTCACCTCCGTGTTCCCCGCAAATTCCCATTTTTAAACCGGGTTTTGTTTCTCTACCCGCGGCAACTGCCAGCGACATCAGTTTTCCTACCCCATCCCTATCCAGAACCATGAAGGGGTTAGCGGGGAGGATTTTCTGCCGGAGATAAAAGGGCAGGAATTTCCCTTCAGCATCATCACGGCTGAAACCGAAAGTTGTCTGGGTCAAATCGTTTGTTCCGAAGGAAAAAAATTCGGCATGCTCTGCTATCTCTCCGGCGACCACGCAGGCCCTGGGGAGCTCAATCATTGTCCCGATGGCATAGTTTATCTCCATGCCCGTTTCTGCCGTCACACCGGCGATTTCATCTTCCACGATTTCCCGCATGCTTTTCAGCTCGTGGGGATGCCCCACCAGGGGTATCATAATTTCGGGTCTAATTTCCAGGCCTTCCTTCTTTAAAGCTACGACAGCCAGACAGATAGCCCGGACCTGCATCCTATAAATCTCCGGGTAGACAAGTCCCAGGCGGCAACCCCGTTGGCCGAGCATGGGATTTAGCTCCTTCAGGCTGCGCACTTTTTTTAGAAGGGACTCTTTTTGCCGCAGCTCTTTTCCCCCTTCTCCACGCTCTTTGATACGGGTTACCTCCACCAGCAGTTCTTCCAAATTGGGCAAAAACTCATGCAGGGGCGGATCCAGTAGGCGGATCGTTACCGGCAGGCCTTCCATTTCCCGCAGGATCTGCTCGAAGTCTCCCTGCTGCAGGGGAAGAAGCTTAACCAGGGCGGCCTCTCTCTCTTCCTGCGTTTCTGCCAGGATCATCTCCTGCACCAGCGGAAGACGCTCCGGGTTTAAAAACATGTGTTCAGTCCGGCAGAGACCGATCCCTTCAGCGCCGAATTCTCTTGCTTTCCTGGCATCTCGCGGCGTATCCGCATTAGCCCTTACCCGCAGTTCGCGGATCTCGTCAGCCCAGGAGAGCAGCAGCTCAAACTCCGGGCTGAGCTTGGGGGCGATAAGCGGAACCTCGCCATAATAAACGCGGCCGGTGGTACCGTCGATAGAGATAATCTCTCCTTCTTTGATTACACGGTCGCCTACCTGGAAGAGGTTGGCCTGGAAATCTATTTTAACGGCCTCACAGCCGCTGACACAGGGCTTTCCCATACCCCTGGCCACAACAGCCGCATGGCTGGTCATCCCGCCCCGGCTCGTCAAAACACCCTGTGCAGCGACAATACCGTGAATGTCATCAGGTGTGGTCTCCGAACGCACCAGGATTACCTTTTCACCTTCCTGGTGCTTTTTTTCAGCCACATTGGCATCAAATACCACCCGGCCGCTGGCAGCGCCGGGCGAGGCCGGCAGCCCTTCTGCCAGGGGAGTTATATCTGCTGAAAGGTCAATGCGCTGGTGCAGCAACTGCACCAACTGGGAGGGCTCTACCCTAAAAAGAGCTTCCTCTTTTGTACAAATCCCTTCTGAAACCATATCCACGGCTGTTTTAACAGCGGCCTGGGCCGTCCTCTTGCCATTGCGCGTCTGCAGGATATAAAGCCGGCCTTTTTCCACCGTGAACTCTATATCCTGCATATCCCGGTAGTGCTTTTCCAAAGTAGAGCAGATCGAACTAAACTGGTCATAAATATGGGGGAGCCTCTCCTGTAATGCTGTGATGGGCAAAGGAGTGCGTATACCGGCAACTACATCTTCTCCCTGGGCGTTGAACAGGAGTTCCCCGTAAAGCTGCTTTTCCCCGGTGGAGGGGTTTCTGGTAAACGCTACACCGGAGCCGCTGTCGTCACCAAGGTTGCCAAAAACCATGGATTGGACATTTACGGCAGTGCCCAGATCGTCGGGTATGCCGTTAAGACGGCGATAAACAATAGCCCGGGGGTTATTCCAGGAAGCAAAAACGGCTTTGATGGACTGCAGCAACTGCTCATGGGGATCCTGGGGAAAAACCAAGCCGTTTTCCTTTTCGATGATCTGCTTATAACGCTCGATTACCCTTTCCCAGCCCTCAGCGGGCAGTTGCCGGCTTTTCTGGACCTTAAAAGAGCTCGCCACTTCAGTCAGCGCCTTTTCGAAACTGTAGTGCTCTATTTTAAGGACCACATCACCGTACATCTGCAGCAACCGGCGGTAACAGTCCAAGGCAAAGGCTCTGTTCCCCGTGTTCCGGGAGAGGGCCTCCACCGTGCTGTCATTCAGCCCCAGGTTTAAAATCGTATCCATCATACCGGGCATGGAGTAGTAAGCGCCCGAGCGGACCGAAAGCAACAATGGGTTGTCTGTGCTTCCCAGTGTTTTCCCCGTCTGTTTTTCCAGTTCGCGAACAGCAGAGGCTACCTGCGCTTTGAGCTCTTCAGATAGGGTCTCCCCCTCCCGGTAATAGTCGTTGCAGGCTTCTGTTGTAACAGTAAAACCGGGCGGTACAGGGAGGTTCAAGCGGGTCATCTCTGCCAGGTTGGCTCCTTTACCACCCAGCAGCATCTTCATCTCTGCATTCCCTTCGTTAAACATATATACTTTTTTAATACTGTTCATTACTCTCTGACTCCTTTATGATATTTAATATTTTACCGGCCACCTCTTCGACGGCCTTGTTGGAAACATCAAAAACAATTTTGGAAAATGCCTCCAGCATCGGCCCTAATACATCAACAGTGGGAAGGCCGTATTTTTTTGCTTCGGCCGCAGCAACCTCCCTCAACCCGGGCAGGACCAGTGTATAGGCTATCATACTCTTCCTGCCGGCAGCTTCCCTGATAAGCTCCTTGAGGTGCTCAGCGTCGGTCAGAAATGACTCCCGATGTATTTCTACCTGGCCGGAGTTGAACTGGCTGGCTACAGCATTAACCACAAACTCTGCCGTCTCCCCTATGGAATCAGAGATAATATACACAGTAGGTTTATCTTTAGCAGACAACTCCCCGCCATATACCTCCTTTTGAGGTAACAAATAACTTTTTTATTTTTATTCCACCACTAATCTGAAAATCCTCTATTTTACACCGGAATTGCTCTAAGAAGCAGAAAAAATTATTTTGGAAAAATCGGCGAAACCCAAATAAGCTCCTTTAATTTCCTGCAGGAGAGACAACCGGTTTAAGCGCAATGCCTCCTCCTCTGCCATTACCAGCACCTCATCGAAAAAAGCATCCAGCGGTGATTTTAGCTCCGCCAGCACGGCCAGCGCTTCCTCCAGATCCTCTCCTGCCAGTGCCGCCTCAAGCTCTGCCACAGCCCCTTGAAAACGGGAAAAGAGCTTTCTCTCAGCCTCTTCACGAAAGAGCTCCTCCTGCACATTTACCCCGGTTTGTGCCCGGCGGGCCAGATTGGCAACCCTGTTATAAGCAGCGGCCGCCATGGACAAGCGTTCGCTGTTGCGGTTTTCTTGCAAAAATTTTACCCGCTTCCAGAGGGAGGCCACTTCATCGAGAGAGGAACTAAGGACCGCATCAGTAAGGTCATAGTCCACCCCTCTCTCCTGAAATAAAATGCGCAGCCTCTGCCAAGCAAAAGTGCAGAGTTCCGCTGCTGTCTCTGCCAGCGGCAGGTCACGCAGGCTCTCGCGCTCCCGGTATAAATCAAGGGCTTTCTCCATCAACCTGCGGAAGGAGAGAGGAAAATTATGCTCCAGAAGGATTTGCAGCAAACCAAGACAGCTTCTCCGCAGGGCGTAAGGATCCTGGGAGCCGGTGGGTCGAAGGCCGACGGCAAAACAACCGGCCAGATGATCGGCCCTGTCGGCAAGGGCGACAATCGCTCCCGGCTTTGTCTGCGGAAGACGGTCTCCCGCAAACCGCGGCAGGTAATGCTCGAAGACAGCCGCGGCAGTCTCTTTTTCTTCGGCGGATTGAAGAGCGTATTCTTTGCCCATCACCCCCTGAAGCTCCGGAAACTCCCCAACCATGTTTGTCGCCAGATCAGCTTTGCAGAGATAAGCGGCTCTTAAAGCAATCTCTTTCTCCGCTTCATCTGCGCCAAGCAGCTCTGCCAAAAACTCACTTAACCTGACAAGGCGCAGTGTCTTCTCGTAGACAGTACCCAGTTCCTCTTGAAAGACGATCGTTTTAAGCTTTTCTACTTTGTCCTCCAGGGGAGTCTTTAGATCCTCCCGGTAAAAAAACTCGGCATCGGCCAGACGTGCTCTCAGCACCTTTTCGTTGCCGCTGCGTACGTTGTCCAGGGGCGCGGCACCGTTATTGGATACGGTAATAAAAAGAGGGCAAAGCCGGCCTTCCAAGTTTTCCAGGGGGAAATAGCGCTGGTGGCTCTGCATGGTGGTTACCAGCACTTCCCTGGGCAACTGCAGATAGCTCTCGGGAAAGGAGCAGAGCATGGCCTCCGGAGCTTCCACAAGGTAAACGACCTCTTCCAGCAAAGCGGGATCAATACAGGCCTGCAACCCATGCCCCGCAGCTGCGGCCTGGATTTTTTCCCTGATCAATTGCCTACGCTTCTCCTGATCCAGGACGACACCGGCCTTCTCCAGGCTGTCGAAGTAGTGGGCAGGATCACGGACAGCAATGGGGCCGGAGACGGAGGCCTGGAACCTGTGCCCCTTGGTCTCGCAGCCGGCGGTCAGACCGGCATATTGAAAAGGAACAATCTCGTTGCCGTACAGGCAAAGAAGCCAGCGTATGGGCCGGGGAAACCTTACCCTGCTTTCCTCCCAAAACATATTTTTAGGAAAAGTAAGGCTTTTTATAAGTCCGGGCAGCAGTTTTAACAAAATCTCGCTTGTTTTTTCTCCGGAAATTTTCTGAACCGCGGCAAGGTACTCCTTCCGGCCGGCCTTCTCCAGAGTCAACTCTTCCACCCTGACCCCGATCTTGGCGGCAAAGCCCAGGGCGGCTTTTGTAGGCTTAGCCCAGGGCGGCTTTTGTAGGCTTTCCCTCGCTGTCAAAGGCCGCCTCCCGGGAAGGGCCTTTGATCTTCGCTTCCCGGTCCGGTTGTTTTTCGGCCAGTTTTTTTACCAGCACGACCAGGCGGCGAGGGGTAGCAAAGACAAACACATCTTCCAGATCAAGGTAATGTTCCGCTAAAAGCTTCTCTGTTTTTTCCTTGAGTTGTCTCAGCGCCTCCGGCATAAAACGGGCCGGGATCTCCTCACAACCTATTTCCAACAGTAAATCTCGGACAGCCATTTGCTCACCACCGATTTCTATTTTTTTACTTTTGCCCTTTCATTAAAGGAAAGCCGGTTTCTTCCCGCTGCTCCAGATAGCGCCTGCCGGACCGGCGGGCAAGCTCACGGATACGGGCAATGTATCCGGTGCGTTCCGTAACGCTGATGGCGCCCCGGGCCTCCAGAATATTGAAAACATGAGAGCATTTCAGTACATAGTCATAAGCGGGCAGGACCAGACCTTTTTCCAGGAGCCGCCCGGCTTCTTTCTCATACAAGGAAAACAGCTCCAGGATCAAAGCCGTATCCGCCTCTTCAAAACTGTAGCGGGAATGCTCCTGCTCCGCTTTCTGAAAAACATCACCGTACGTGACCTCCGCTGTCCACCGCAGGTCAAACACATTGTCACAGTTTTGTATAAACATGGCAATGCGCTCCAGGCCGTAAGTAAGCTCCACGGGGACAGCATCCAAATCAATCCCCCCGACCTGCTGAAAGTACGTAAACTGGGTAATTTCCATACCATCCAGCCAGACCTCCCATCCCAGGCCCCAGGCACCTAACGTAGGCGATTCCCAGTCGTCCTCCACAAAACGTATATCGTGTGCCTGCGGGTTTATACCCAGGTAGGAGAGGCTCTCCAGGTAGAGATCTTGTACATCCGACGGCGCCGGCTTAAGTATAACCTGGTACTGATGATGCTGGTAAAGGCGGTTGGGGTTTTCCCCGTAGCGCCCGTCTCCCGGACGGCGTGACGGCTCGACATAGGCCACCTTCCAGGGCTCCGGCCCCAGCGAACGTAAAAAGGTAGCCGGATTCATAGTTCCCGCACCTTTCTCCACATCATAAGGCTGCCAGATCAGGCACCCGTTCCGGGCCCAATAATCCTGCAGCCTGATGATCAGCTCTTGAAAAGTTAACACTCCCGTTCCCTCCTCTATTTGTTATTTGTCAATCTACCTATTTTAATATTAAATAAAAAAGCCCCAGACACGCTAGGGACGGGCTTTGCTTCCCGCGGTTCCACCCTATTTCCCACAAAGGGCTCTTTGTTGGGGCACAGCTTTGGAAAGGCCTTTCGCCGGGCTTTCCCGGCCGGGCTTCCACCGGCCCCGGCTCTCTATAACGGGTTCCTGCCCGGTTACTTTTTTCCAGCAACGCATGATAAATCCTCTGCAATTAAAAATTTAGCAAAAAATTAAAAAGGTGTCAAGAAAAAAGAGAAAACGGTTCTTTAATGAAATTCAATCTCCAGGGAGCAACGTGTCAGCAACAACGCCAGCATACTCCAGGAGGCCAGGCGAGGAAAGGCCACTGTGCCGATAACGCCGAGAGCCAGGGGAACACGGAACAGCGTACCGCCCGGCCGGTTGACCTTAATCTTCATCTCGCCGCTTTTTTTCAGGATTCTCCTCCACAGCTTATCTTCATGGTCGCCGGCCGTTAAAGAGATTTTACCCTCTTCCTCCAGCAACGCCAAGGCTTTAAGAAGATCACCCTCCGTTTTTTCCAGGAGTTCCAGGGCATCTTTATAACCCAGGCCTGCTTTTTCTTTTAAGATCTCTACCTGCTCAAGGGTAATTTGCATATGAACCGATCCTTTCAACTAGACTATTTTTATTCTGATGCATTGTCTGTTTTTTTATCCTTTTCCCCTGTGTTAAGTTTTTCCAAAAAAGAGAGGCCTTTGAAGGGGCCCGTACCCGTCCACTGCATTAAAAAATGACGCGTAAAATGCCCCAGTTCTTTTTTTTGGGCTTCCGTAGCCCGTAAATTAAGAATTTTGGCGGTGGACGATAAATTTAAAAGCCTGGCAGCCAGGGCATGGGTGCCGTTGGAAATTAAAAAAACAGCCCCTTCCTGGGGACGGCATCTCTCACAGAAAACTCCTCCGGAGCCGGCGCTCCAAAAAAACGGCCCTCTGGAATCACCGCAGTAAAGGCAATCTTTAAAGTGCGGGCGGTAACCGAGCATGGAGAGCAGCCTTAACTCGTAATACCGGGCTAAAATTTCCCTGTCGGCGCCGTTGCCGTCAAGTCCCCGCCAGCAGTCCAACAGGAGATTGAATACAGAGGCGTGGGGTTCGCCTTCTTCTACCAGTTTATCCAGGAGTTCACAGAAATACATACCGTACGTATAATCCTCTATATTTAAGCTGATGTTGCGAAAGGTGTGCTCGATCTCCAGCTGCGTCACCGTATAAAGGGATTTTCCCGCATGTAATAAAAAGGAGGCGCAGGTAAAGTAATCCACTCCTGCGGCCAGCTTGCTTTTGATCTTGCGTGCTCCGGGAGCGACGGCGCTCAGCTTGCCTTTTTCCCAGCTAAAGAGTCTCAGCAGCCTGTCTCTCTCCCCCAGAGGCCGGGAACCCAAAACAAGAGCCCTGGTCTTTAGCAGCTTCATGCTGCCTCACCTCACTGGTCGTAGCCAAACCGGCGAAGATTGTTTTCTTTGCGGCGCCAGTCTTTTTTAACCTTCACCCATAAGTCCAGGAACACCGGGTTTCCCAGGAGCTTCTCCAGCTCCAGACGCGCTTCTGTTCCGATTTGTTTTAAGGCGGCGCCGTTTTTTCCGATAATTATACCTTTCTGGGATTCTTTTTCCACGTATATTACCGCTCTGATATCCAGTAAATCCCTGTCCTCGCGCAAAACCATGCTTTCCACTTCTACCGCTGTAGAATGGGGGATTTCTTCCCTGGTCTGTAAAAAGATCTTTTCCCGGATCAGCTCTGCCACCAGGAACTCTACCGGGCGATCCACCGACATTTCCGGGGGATAGTAAAGGGGGCCGGGTGGTAAAAGCCCGATAATTGCCTGCATAAGCGGGGTTAAATTTGTCCCCTGCAGAGCGGAAACAAGAAAATAGTTCTGGAACTCTCCTTGCTGCAGGTACAGGGGGAGCCACTCCTCCTCAAATTGTGCCGGGGCCAGGTCTGTTTTGTTCACAACCAGAAAAACGGGGGTCTCGATCTTGCGCAGCAAAGCGGCAATATAGCTGTCTCCCGGGCCGGGCGGAGATGTGGCTTCCACCATGAAGAGGACCAACTCCACCCCTTTTAAAGCTTCCAGGGCGGCCCTGACCATATAATCCCCCAGCTTGTGCCTGGGTTTATGAATCCCCGGCGTATCCAAAAAAATAATCTGGGCCTGTTCCGTTGTAAAGATGGCCTGAATACGGTTTCTCGTCGTCTGGGGCTTGTCGGAGACAATGAGCAGCTTGCGGCCCAGCAGGGAATTAATCAGGGTGGATTTTCCCACGTTGGGACGACCGACAATAGAAACAAATCCTGATACGAACATAGCTAACCTCTTTATTGCGCCCTTCGCCAAATCATTTCCCGAAAGGATAGGGTAAAAGCTCATCCAGGTTAAAGGAGCGGATCTCTTCTTTTTTTCCGGCAACTACAACCCTTAACAGGCCAAACTCCCGGAGAACCTGCAGGCAGGCGCCGCAAGGCAAAGGCTCCTTATCACCTTCGGCAGCCACGGCAATTACGGAAAAAGAGCGGTAACCGGCGGCAACGGCTGCCGACAGTGCTGCTCTTTCGGCACAGATAGTCAACCCGTAAGAAGCGTTTTCCACGTTTACTCCCCGAAATACCCGCCCGTCAGCCGTGAGAATTGCCGCTCCCACCCTGTAACCGGAGTATGGGGCGTAAGCATTGGCAAGCACTTCCCGGGCCAGGCTGATAAGTTTGCCGTCGTCCACGGAAATCCCCTGCTTTCAGTTCCTGTAATAAGGAAGAACCACATTGTCTACCTTTTCAATCTCGACACGGAAATTACGGTGGAATTCCAGCGAAAACTTGATAATATCCAGCCCGCTGGCCAGGACATCGGGGTCTCCCACCGCTTCGATCACTACTGGATCGGCGGGGATCTCTTTCTGGTTAACCCTGATAACAGGTCCCACACAGCGAATAGGAGAGGTGGC
>CZCB01012787.1_pt1 | contig 15786 bp, 16 predicted proteins | sample 591991 | NCBI WGS metagenome assembly CZCB01 (sample SAMEA3556809, study PRJEB10932) | anaerobic digester metagenome | reverse complement strand
GTCCTATATAGTATATACATCTGCGTTTATCCGAATATACTGGCGTTAATAAGAATTGAGCGTTGCTTTCTGTATAATATTCAATAGCTTTAGTTGTTAGACACTCTGGCATTAAATCATGTGTTGTTGTTATTAAATTACTCAAAGTGTTAAATACTAAATCTGTATTGTAACTTAATGAATGTTTTTCCATTATTATTGAGGATGTTTCCTGCATATGTGGTATCTTCTCAACTGGTACATCTATATATTTTGATGTGTCTAACTCAACATTATAAGGTGATATTTGCTCACTCTTTAATGCATCATTTAACTTTAATAGTATATCTACGTAGTTTATATATTCGTCCTCAAGTAATTTTGTTTCGTTTTTATCTTCACTTAATGATAGCATCATTCTGAACTTTGCTAGCTTTCTTTCATCTAGTACCCTTTCTTCTTTATTAAAGTAACTATCGAAATCATCTAAGGAATTTATTATTATATGCTTAAGTTTATTTCTCTTACAGTAGTTATGTGCTGTAGTACCACTATAAACGTAGAAAGTTGTTCCTAATAGTACATCACTACCACTGCCTGTTAATGCTCCACGACCAAAGTCAGTTATTGTTGAAGGTAATAATACACTATGAAGTTTACTACAACCTTTAAATACTGCTGAACCTAAACTTTTTAGCCCCTCAGGAAATACTACCTTAGTTACTTTAGAATATATAAATGCCTTGTCTCCAATTGAATTTAGATTTATACAATCTCTTAAGTCTATTTCTTCTAATTTATCTGTATACTCAAAGGCTCCAGTTGCTATCCTAGTTAAACCCACACCACAATGTACTGCTGTTACCGTACACCCTCTGAATGTTGATGCGTTTATTGTTTCCAGTGAATTTGGAAGTATTACTTCTTTACAAAGCATACCATTTAATAGTCTATAGTATACTGTTTTTCTTCCTTCTGTAAATATAAGGTCTGTATCAGCCGAGAAACATCTTTCTCCCATTCTCTCAATGCTATTCGGTATTTCAATTTTCGTTTGTTTAAAGTTTCTAAAGCATTCATCCCCAATCCACTTTAGTTTAGATGGTAATTTCACATTGTCTAGATTATTGCAACTCTCTGCTACGGATCTATCTAATTTTGTTAATGTTTCTGGGAATATAATCTCCTGCAATTCTTTACAATACGCGAACGTATTGTTTCCAATCTCTGTTATCTGTGTATTACTCAAGTCTATCTTTTTAACTAGATTGTTATGTTTAAAACATCCATAGCCTAATCTATCTAATTGGGTTGCATTTGTGAAGTCTAATTCAGCTATATCAGAATCAGAGAATGAATTAATTATATTAGCTAAGTTACTTCCAAATTTAACTACACCGTTAAACTGTAAATTATTAAAGCTGTCTTTTATGTGCCTTATGCTATTTGGAAGTACTATATTGTTTATTACCTTCTTATATTTACTACTCCCACTAAAATTAAATGAATTTTCTATTTGTTCTATAGATGTATCACTCAAGTCTATGTTATCATCTAATATTGGGAAGTTAGTAAGTTTCTTAACTGACTTAGGTATGTTTATATGCTTTAAATTTTCCATGTTAGGTATATAACCTAAGTTTATATGTTCTGTTCCATCTTGGTATATAATTTCTTCTATGTTATCCATCCTATTAAGGAAGTTATATCCTACATCTTTAACTGTATTAGGAATGTATATTTTCTTAATTGCATATGCTCCCTTACCGTATTCTGTTAAGTTGCTTAGACACTCAACACCAACTGGTATTTTTAATATTTCTATATTGTTATCAATGTTTGATAGAGTTAGTTTACCGTTTTCATATAACATTTTATATGAATAACCATTTTTATTCATATACTCCCTAAATTCTTCTATTGTTATCCATATCTTTTCTTCTGGAGTTTCAACCTTTTCAGTTGTTTTTACTTTAAATTCTTCTGTATTTTTCTTGACTTCCCCTGTTTGTACTTTACTTTCTCCCTCGCTTACAACTGACTTCATTTGTACTTTATTATATGAACCTGATATTGAACTGATAAACTCTTTACCGTTAGATGTTACTACCTTACCATTCGCTATCCCATTCTCTTTTGCATATGCTACTACATCTTTAACTTTACTGATTGCTATTTTACCCTTGAAGTCAGATACCTTATATCCAATTGTTTCTTCTCCATGAATCAATTGCTCTAATATAACAAGAGGAGACTTACCGTCTAAACCTTTCTCTGTTATTTTAGCGTATCTTGATAACTCTCCATTGTTACCCACTAATATGTTATCTGTTCTTCTTAACTTCAATCCGTTTATCTTAATTTTTCTCTCTTTTAACGCAGTGTATACATTGATTGCTGGTATATCCTTGAATGTACCAGAATCAACATCTAACAATCTATATCCTAAGATATCTTTACCTCTTCTTAAGGTTGCTATTAGAAATATGTTCATTGTAATCCTCCTCCATGCTATATTTTAGTAGTATCTCCTTGTATCATGTATTGTATATATTTCTTCTACGCCCTTACCATATTTTCTAATTACCTTGAAACTTTCAGGTGAAATGATTTCAATATTTTTCACTGGATTAGTGCTACTATTGTAAATGTTCTTAACTGGCAATGAATATGCGTAGTTATTAATATTGTAGTTTCTATAATATATTTTATAGTGTGAGATCACCTCTTCAAGAGCTTTCTTACAAACCTCTCTGTTTATAAATACTACTTTTAATAATCTATTCTCCCATATTAGTGCGAAATCATTACTAACTTGTACCTTCTTTATATCTGACCTGCAACTTAGTAGACTTTTATTTTCGAACATTAAACCATCTACACCACGAACTACATTTTTTGTTACATTATTCTTTGCATCTACTAATATTTCATTTACGATTTTTTTCCAATCTGCCTCTGTTATACTTGTTAATATTCCAAGTACTTCAGACGGTGTTTTCGCTATTTCATGGGCACTTACGTCTACACCAAGTATAGTAGCCTTCTTTTCTATCCTTTCTGCCTTTAAATCACCTGCTGTTGGCTCTGATTCATGAATTGTTACATTAGGTCCTAGATGTTCTCTTAGATTAGTCCCATAAGGTACATAAACATCCACCTGCCCGCAACCACTAAACATTAGGGTGTTCTTATCTTTTTCATTGTATTTATTAGATGTAATCTTCAATTTATTTCCCTTAAATAAAACTTTTTTAAGGTTCTTACAATTATCAAAGGCAGTTATATCTAAATCACTAACTGTAGAAGGAATTACTAATTCTGTCATCCCACAATCTGCAAATGCACTGTTTCCTATTTCTATTAAGCCTTCTTTTAGTACACTAGTTAAATCTAAGTTTTTACACCCTCTAAAGGCGCTGTGACCTATCCTTTTTAGGGTGTTACCTATTGTCACTTTCTTTAAATTTACTAAATCTCTGAAGAAAGAACTTGGTATTGTACCATGATTCAAGTGCTTAATTCTTACTTCCTCTAAGCAATAGTTATCTTGAAGAGAATCACTTATATATTCAATATTGCAGTCAATATCTAAAGAACGTAATCTTGTAAATGCCTTAAATAAATTACCAGTAAGTCTCTCTATTCCATTCGACATTTTAATATGTGTTATGTTCTTAGCCTTAGTTGAAGGTATTACTACAGCATTATATGGATATAATACCTTATTGCCCTTTACCCTATCAGGTATAGTTAACTTAGTTATTTTAGCCTCAGGTAGTCTAATTACTAACTCTCTATAGTAATTGTCATATTCCCAAGTGACTTCAGATGACATATACTTAAGTTCTCCACCTAAAGATACAAGGTGTCTCACAGGACCTGTTTTAGGTACTAACTTACAGTTAGCTAGTTGGTATTGGTCTGCATATTGCACCAGTTTCTTTTCATCTAATTCTACTACTTGACCTAGATAATTAGCCACACTATAGATTCTTAAGTTATTGCCTAACTCCTCATCGTCCCTGTACCCTAACACTATTAAGGAGTTTTTATTATCTAATATTTGAAGTGTATCAGCATCTAACACTGGATATCTATCCATAGCACCCTGAGTCCACTCTAATTTTCCGTTTTTTAATCCTAAGTTTCTGATATCTTTCCCATCTCTAATGTATTGTATAACTTGTTCTATTCGACTATTTACTACACTACCATTATCTTCTGAGAATAATCTTATTCCAACTAAGTTATTATTCTTTTTTATAGGGCTTATCGCATATATGCTCATACTGTCTACCTCCAATAAACTCAATTTTCTGTATATTGTCATTAATGTCCTTAAAATAGTAAATTATAATTTCTGTATAATATATAATTAGGCAGATACAATTTTGTATCTGCCCCATTTATTTTTATTTTGTTTATATATCTACATTTTCAAGTCCTACCATAAGACCTTCTGCAGAAGGATCTATGCAGTTGAAGAACTTAGCCTTAGTTCTTTTCTTGGTGTTAAGTACCCACTGTGTTGTATTATGAGTATGAATCTTCTCATATTTACCAATGACATACATTGCACATTTATGCATCCAAAGCTTTTTCTTGATTTCATCCATTTCTTTGTCAGCTTCCTTTAACAACTCACGAGCTTTCTTAGCTTTTTCTTCGTCTGACCCTATAGATTGAATTAGGTTTACAATAGCTATTACTTCAGCTGGCACTTTAGAGTCTTTGGCACTGATTAGCTTGTATGTTAATTTTCCAGCATCCTCACCTTCTATTGCATACTGGATAGATACAGTGTCATCTACTGCTTTTTCTCCTGCATCCTTGTCTTTCTTCTCAACCTTTTGAGTTGATGTGAATGAACCATCGTAGATGTTTATTCCACAAGCCTCAATGTTATTTCTGAATTCGTCGTTCATAGCCGCAAACATTGGCATCATCTTTCTTCCAGTAGCCTCTTCAATTTTTACACCTGCATCTTTAAGTTCCTTAAGAACTCCACCTCTTGTTCCCAAGTACTTAACAATTAACTTATTGATGTATAATCTATGAACTAACTCATAAATTTGTTTATTAGTTAATACTGAAGTATTAATTTTATCTTTTGAGAACATTGCAACCTTGCTTGCATCAACTTCAAAGAAGTCTACATCGTTTCTACCGATTAAAGCTGAGAATGGTTGAGTTATTCCGTTATCTGTAAGAGGTTTAACTACCATACCTTTACTGAATATCTTGATAAACTCTTCCGTTTTTCCTTTTGGAATTACGACTCCAAACTTCTTAACATGGTTATCCCCATTTCTGAAGATTGTTTTCTCTCTGTACACATATGTTTGAACAGGAATACTTCCACCACCAATTGGTACGTTCACAATTCCAGGCTTTTTGAAGTTTGTATTTGCATTAAGCTTAACTTCTCCAACCTTTAAGTATGGACTACCAATCTCTCCGATTCCCATTGGAATAAATGTTGAAGCCGCTGCTGTTGTAGCTGTACCAGTTCTGATGTATTTCTCTGTTGGTAACATTAATACTTGACCACCAATACCACTTAAGTATGAATATAAATCCATTATGTCAAACTCATTGTCTACCATTCCATCAACTGCTGTTTTTTCCTTAGCTGCTGACTTAGTTCTTTTCGCTTTGCTTTCTTCTCCAATTACTTCCGTTGGTAAATCCTCAAGCTTGACACCAGGTTTCCCAGTGATGAATAATTTTCCAGTTGAAGAGTTTTTAACTATGAAGTTTTTAGGCTTGAACCAAAAACTTAGGTCTATTATGTTCTTGTAAGTGTAATTTGCTTTTTCACCTGCAATTTCTACATGAAAGCCAACTACTTCATTATTACTGATGTATCTACCTAAAAGTGTAATCGTATTGTCAACGTTTACATAACCATTAGGTGTGATTGCTACCATTGGTAGGCTGTTAATTTTGAAATTACCAAGTTGTTCAATACCTGCCTTTGAAATTGCCACCTGATTGTTCTTAAAATTTCTGTCTGCTAGCCACTGTAACTTTACAGGTTTAACAATTTTCTCGTCAGTGAAACCATCAAATTCTTTGTCCTTACCCTCTGCTATAAAGCCTATCAATCTTCTTTTATCGTCTACAATCGTGTTTAAAAGTTTAATCATTTCATAACCTCCTTGATTTTATTATCCCCTATTTTATTTAATTATATACTATAATTATCAAAAAGTCAACTCCACTGCTTAAAATTTTTAAATTTTTGATTATCCTGCTTTTATTTAATGTATATTAATTATATTACTGTATATTATAAGTATTATGATCTTTTTGTTTGTTGTATACTCTACTTTTAGTTTTAAGCCTGTTTATTTTTATACTATAAAATGAGCAATAAAAAAGAGTTGATAGCTGTTAAACTATCAACTCTTTAATGTTTGATATTTAATTACTTTAAGCCAACTTCCTTAAGTTTAGCGTGTGCTGTTTCCACGTACCTCTTAAGTGACTCTGTAGCTTTCTTAGTTCCTTCTTGCTTATCTAATACTTTAAATGTATTAGATACAGTAATGTTAGTCTCATCTCCATCTGCGTCATAGTCTGTACAAGCAATCATAAATGTTTTTGTTCCATTTTTAATTGTTGCGTTATCCTTTTCAGCAAGTTGTATAAAATTATCGAAAGGAATTACAGTGTAAACTCCAGCTGTTCCAGTTCTTTTATTACCAAGTGTATCTTTAACTGTTTCAGGAGCACCAGTTGCTAGAACTGCTTCAATTACCCTATTATTTAATGCATCAAGCTTAGGTAGCATCTTACTGAACTCTGCTGCTGAATCGGCATTTACGATTACACCTGCATATCTAACAGCTTTTTTACCTTTACCAATTGCTGAACCTAAAAATACTAAATCCAAATCAATTTTTCCATCTGAAGCTTTCTTAACTTCTAACACTCTTAATGGATAGTTACCATTAATTGATTGGATGATATCTCCAGTTGATGTGTGTCTAATTTTACTGTTAGCTATTAAACCATTTGTATGAAGTCTAACTGCTGTTTCAACATTAACTTCCGCTAAAGTTCCTTCAGCTGTGAATATTGTATAACCTAAAAGCTTTCCATTTGCCTCTACTCTGTTAAGTACAACACCAGTTGCCTTACCTTCGATTGCTCCTGTGTTTGCATTTACTAGGGTGTATTTATCAATAGCACCATTAGTAGATACAAGCTTTCCGTTTACAACTCCCATATTAGTTACTTCATATTTCTTTGCGTTCAAATCTTTTAAAAGTTCAGCACCTGGCACTCTTAAAAAGTTGTAGTTCTCGTCTATCAGTGTGTAGTGCATATTTTCAGCCTTGTCTTTAGGAACGCCACATCTCATAACCATAGTAAGTTTTTTCATAGTTTAGCCCTGCCTTTCCATATAAAAAATTTAGTCTTGCTATTTAATTTATAATTTTACTTATAATTATAAATCACGATTGTTAAAATGTATTTTTAATTGTATCTGTATGATATATAGAAAGTTAACACAGCTTAACTTATCAGGTTATATTGTTTTTATAGAATATCCATCAAATCATCATCTGTTTGATCAATTTTATAGTTTGCTATAAATAATTCTTCACCTGCTAATGCATCCTCAGCTGTCTTTCCTGCCATAGTATATCCTCCTGGTATTGTGAATGGTAATATATGAATTTTCTTTCCATAATCGTCCTTACCCTTAAACTGTCTACGTACGAATATACTATCATCGTATGTCATAAACCATTTACATGGCATTGTTCTAGTAAACCTACTAAACTCCTCATGTGGGAACCCCTTATGGGTGTCTCCACCTTTTCCATACAACCCACTCGCCTCTTGTTTCCAATATGGAGGGTCTAAGAATATAAATGTATTCTCTGGGTCATCATGTGCATATTTCATAGTTTCTTGGAATGTTACGTTTAATATCTCTATCTTCTGTAGTAATGGTTGAGCCTTAAGTATTCTCTCTGTCTTATCAAGTTTAAAGTCCATAAATTGGTCTTTAGATAAAGAACCACTGTCTCCCATTCCAGAGAAGGATATTCTATTTACCAAGAACAGTCTTGCTGCTCTTTCTGGTATGCTTAATGTAGAACAATCAACTGTTTGTGACCATTTCCAAAATGCCTGACCTTCTTCAATAAGTGCATTATATAAATCAGGATAGTTTTCAGCATGTTCATCTAAACCATCTTTTAAGTATGCACTATGTAATGGACATTTCTCTTTCCACCATTTATGTATTATCTCAACTACATCAGGTGCATTATCTCTAATCCCTACCCAGTGTGCCCAAACTTCAGGTGCTAAATCTCCACCAATCATTCGTTCAACCTTATTGAAATAGGGGTCATCTGCTACTGATAAGCTTACTGAACCTCCACCAAAGAATGGTTCTATAAATGTTTTCATATCCTTAGGGAAGTACTCTTTCATATATGGATAGAATCTCCATTTTGCCCCAGGATAGCTAATTACTGGTTGTGCCATATTAATACACTCTCCTGTCCTTCTATTTTTATTTGAATTTATTCCATGAATGTTATGTATTTCTTTGAATGATTTAATCTCTAATGTATATCTGTTCCTCACTCCAATTAGCCTTAGCTTAAATTTCATATAACCTCTGCCTCCTATTATTCTATTAACTCCCTAACTTTATCTTTAATGTACTTCATAGCCTCTGTTGCGTTTGCTTTATTCTGCCTTATCAAAATTCTCACTTCGTCCAATGCTTCCCATAGCTTATGCTTTACACTCTCTTGTATTGTATTATCAATTTGTAACTGGTCCTCTAATGTATCAATGTATCTTGATAATCTCATGACTTCAATAACTGATGACTTGTACTCAATACCTTTACCATTAGATGTAATTACAACTTGAGCATTTTCATTTCCCTTAATAAAGTAGTCATATAAAAATACTATGCTTTCTTCAAATGAGGGCATCGTACCATTTATCTTCTCCATAAACCTTCTATGAAGTTCTATAACATCTCCGCCAGCGGAACAACCGAAACAATAAAATGTATTTGTTTCTTCATAGAAACGCATTGAAGGAGTTACTTCATCGTGTAAAGGACAACAAACTACAGGTCTAACATCGAAATCCACTGGATAATTGCTATAATAATCTGCTATCTGTGGAACTATGATGTTATAGAAATACATTGGTATAGATACTTTCTTTTTTATTTCGTCGGTTCTTGAATTAGTGTACATCTCTCTCCTCCTATAGATACTTCATTTCCATTTTACGCTTTGTATACATTGTATCAATGTCAGATGGAGTTATTACATGGGTTAACTCATAAACTGAGAATGCCTGAAACTTAATATATTCTGATGTTTCGTCAAATTGTACCACACCAATCACAGATTTATCACTGTCTGCGTCAAATTTAATAGTCGCTATCCATTTAAAGTCTCTGTAATCTCCATTTGATTTAAAAGTAGAACTTAATACCTTGTGTACTTGTGTACTAAACTGTTTGAATATATCATTTGGGATTGAAATTACATCCAAATACTGTATATTCTCAATAATATATTTGTATATATTATATTTATTCGCCTTATCTTCATGTATTTGCTTTACTTTATCCTCAGTAATAGATGCAATACTCTGAAGTGTCTTATGCCCAATATCTTTATTAGCCTGTTTCTTCTGTTCTTCAGCTTTCTTTTCTTCTAAGTCAGCTGTAACCTTCTTAATATCCACGTCAATATCATTCTCTTTCAATGATTTTTCAATTTCTATATCGACTGGTACTTCCATACCATCTGTTTTGATTTCCACTATTTGATATGCACCTTCTAACTTATCGTATTTTGAATTATCAATAGTAGTATCTTCTTTTTCCCAGACGTTAACTATCCTATTAAACAATAGGAGTCTTTTAAAATTATCTGTATTAACTACTTTTATATCACCGATAAAATTAATTAACTTTACTGCCTCATCATTTAATGCTATGATTGCCCAATAATTATCAGCCGTTTCATTTGTATAAGTTATAAGCTGACCTCTAAATCCAACTGTATTATAATCTAATACAAATTTCCCTTCTTTATCTACAGTGTACCCATGCAATACTTTAAGTGCATTTGCACCAGCCTCCTTAGCTAATGAAGTCTGAGATACGTACATCATGCCCTTACTCTTAGTATCATATATAATAATATGCACACCATGAGTTGCTGTCTTTATCTTCTTATCCGCATTAATGATTTTCTTATACTCGTTCCTAGAATAACCCACCATACATTTACCTAATACTATAAACGCCATGATTACACCTCCTCAAAGGTTAAAAGTATAACCATTATATTATATAGATAAAAAAAAGCGTACTACTAATTTTATTTAATAGTACACTATTTATTATTCATTTAAACTAGTGAAGTTATTCCTTGTACTGATGGCAGTTTTGATAAATCACAATCGACTCCCCTTAACAGTAACCTGTTATTAAACATTTGAACCCTCGCATTCTTAATTTTCTTATCCCTTGCAAGTTCTAATACAATTTTCCTTGGAACATCTTTGTATTTCAATTGTCCATTACTAAGGTATTTTAGTCTATAACCTACAACTTCCTTGCTATCTGTTATTTTCCCAATGATAACCATTTTGTTATTCTCTTTTTCATTAGCATTATCACTCTTAATCTGATTACCATTTACATCAAATTTAGGTAGTTTCGTTAATTGGCAATTGACTCCTTTAATAATAATTTTGTTCCCGTAAACCTGTCCTGTGCAGTTTGTTACTTGCTTATTGATAACTAAACTTTGAAATTGTTCTTTATTAAAATAGAGCCTAGCTCTAGTTGAATTGTCTACAGCTATATATCCTATGACCCTAACGCCATCCATACACCTTCCCACTACTGTTATTCCATGCTCGTACATAACTCTCCCTCCGTTTCATAATTGTAATGTATAACCCTGTTGAGAGATTGTCTGAACTGTAATACTTCAGACTTACTATATTTCACATTACTGTTTCTAACAAGTATTACACATGCTATATTTAATAACATATCAGTATCAAATCTTTCCTCACTTCCTATTTTCAATACGTCCTGCTCATTTATCATTATTTCAATGTCTCCATCATCAGATAATGTCACTCCCTGAATACTATTAAAGTTTTTATTCATATAATCTATTGCCTTCTCTAAATTATTTTCGAAGTCAAACTGTTTATTCATAAGCTTTAGTATATCCATAGATATCAATGTTACTATGTCGCAATATGGGGGAAGTATTATCAACTTGGTTCCACCGTTTACTATATAAACTGCTTTATCTACAGCTGCATCTATTGCTATTGTATTACGTTTGGTACGTATGTATAAGTTCTTCTTATTTAATACTTGATTCCTCAAGTTTATCTTTAAGCTTTCCACCATAATCACCCCTGATGCTTTGTATTTTTTATATTTATACTTTATATTAGTACCAATGCTTTATTAAATGTACAGTAATAAAAAGGACAACTGTATTAACAGTTGTCCAGTTGTTTCATCTATGAATATTCTAGAAACCAAACATCATATAACTGATGATATTTCCAATCATAGCTGATGATAATAACATAAATACTATTGATACTGCAATTGCAATTAATTGTACCCTTGCCCAATTCCTAAGTGATGGTTTAACATATTTCTTCTTGCCAAACCCTCTGGTGACTAAGTAAATAATATTATAAATAGGTACTAACATTAACGCATAAGCTATAGCCCATTCTTTTATAGAAACGTCTGTATCATCACTAGTTGAGCCGAATCCTGCAAAATCATTGACCCCTCCATCATTTTCATCTGTATATCCAATATTGTTTATTGACTGTCTCTGCTTTGGTGCAGGTGTTTTCTTCTGCTTTACAGCGTTCGGATTTCTAAATTTAGATGGTACAGGTTGTGGCATTACATTGTCATCTAACTCAATACTAGTATCAAAATCATTAAACTCTTGCTTGGTTTTTCTTGCTTGCTGTTTATTATTAACAGTTCTCTGTTGATGTGCTACGTCTTGAGAACCGTTACTTACTTGCTGCTTTTGTTGCTTAGGTGCGTTTCCTTCTACTCTTAAGCTACCACTACCACATCTTGTACAATACCCAGCGTCCATGCCAACTTTTTGTCCGCATTGATTACATACTTTCATTTACATTTTCCTTCCTTTCTTTAGGTTACTTACAAATTTAAGTATTTCTGCAACTGATACTTCAATTGGTTTACTGCCATCTACAATAATATCAACTGCATCTCCTATACTACTGAATAAGCCTGCATCTTCCTTTACTCTGCCTTCAATTTCTTTTATATCTGCATCAGTTGGATGACTTAATCTATGCAGTGCTCTGTCCCTACTAATTTCAGTGTCTACATCCACATAAACTCCAATTACTTGCCTACCGTATAGCTTTTTAATTTGTCTGTATCCTTCAGGCTCTACCACGACTACATTGTTAATTGAACCTACTGGTCTTGGTGATCCATACTTCTTTCCTGCGTATTGTGCATGCTCCATTAGTATACCTCTTTCAATTAACTTCTCAAATTGCTCGTCGTTAACAAAATGGTAATGCACACCATTTACTTCGCCTTCACGCATATCTCTTGTTGTATATGATATAATCCTATTAAATCCAAGTTTCTCTAATTGCTTTTCGATTTCACTTTTTCCAGAACCGCTTTTTCCCATTATGCATATTAGTATCATTTCAAATCCTCCATGTCATATGTCTTTTTCTATAGTTTAATACAAATTACCTTATTATTTTCTAAGGATTTTCTTACGTCAATTATTCTTTGGTTCTCTGAGCCCTTAAACCTTGACTCAAGAGTTCTTCTTTCTAATACGAATCTTCCATCCACTAATACATCAACTAATTCTAACATTTCACGCATATCTTTATTTCTAAGTAATTGCTCAAATGTAAACCCTGAGTACGCCCATACATTAAGATGTTTAAGTTCTTTTCTTATACGTACTAATAACTCAGTGCACTCCTTAGCTTGGAAGAAAGGGTCTCCCCCAGATAGTGTTATACCATCTAGTAATGGATTACTCTTTAAGTCCTCGATTATTTCATCAATTGCTATATCATATCCTCCATTGATATCATGAGTTTCAGGATTATGACAACCTAAACATTTATGTTTACAGCCTTGAGTAAAGACTGTATATCTTATTCCAACTCCATCTGTTATACTTTCTTTCTCAATGCCAGCTATTCTCAGCATGATTTTTACCCCCTGTAATTTAAGTTTCTTTCAATGTATGTCAGTGTATTATCACCTTCTATTTTATTTATTATATCATTTATGCGAAAACGTCTTTTTTATAGTCTAGTTAGTCAAATTTACACAAATTTAAGTACGCTATTTGTGATATTCAAACAAAAAGAAAGGTATCTCTCGATACCTTTCTAGTTTTATTGCTATTTAGTTGACGTTACAATTTGCTTTCAATATTAGAACTCTAATAATCCAGCCTCTTCTATAAGTTTATTAATTAAGTTAGCCTCCATATCTTGACGTGTATACTTCTCTTTACTAGATCTTCTATCACCTTTTTTGTCTGTCGCAGGATTGTTTAGATACCCAAATGTTGAAACAAACTTAGGTTTAACAACCCACTTGTCTCCAACTTTCTTTCCTACGTTTATTTTAACATCGTCGTCATTAATTTGTTTCTGAACTCCATTTTCATCTTTGTTAAATCTAAAGTAGTAGCTCTCTAACTCACTATCCAATGTCTTAGCTGTTTTTGCTCCAGAACCTTTAATGATTTTACCATTTGCTAATGTAAATGATATTTCAGGTCTAGCACAGAATATTGTCATATACTTTCTAGTCAAGTCTGCAACTCCACCAGGCGCTAGTTCTTTTTCTACCTTAGTAGATTCATATAAACCATCTTCTCCTAACTTCCATTCCTCTGTTTGATACTTTATTGGCTGGCTGCCTATATTCTTAACTCTATAGCCTACTATTTGAGATGTCTCGATAAGAGTTCTTTCTTCCTTAGTCTTATCCACTATGATGTTACCCTTATCTCCAAAGCCTAATGAGTTCTCAACTTGAACACTATCCGATAATGGACTCATACCAGAACCAGTTCCGCCCCCCCAATGAGAATACAAGATATATCATATCTTGCTCACTAAACTTATTAGCTATAGTATTAAAAATCTTATTATAGTTTTGTCTTAAGTAACCCAATGCCTTCTTTCTGTCCCTTGCGCAACCCGTTGCACCAGGTATTCTGTACTTATTCTCGATGTCAATTGCCTTTAAATCTAGGTCAGATGTATTAATAGCAAATGTATGGTACCCACGAGCATCAAACTCATTTACTATGTTATTGCCACATTGACCAATGCCGATAAATAGTATCCTGTTACTATTCACAATTCCACCTCCATAAATTTTTGAACTACCACTAGGCTAAAGCCATAGTGGATTCCTAAGTACAGAGTTCTATCGAACTCTAATTGATTAGGCTATCCCCGCCGTCCCAGCGGTTAATCGCAAGGCTTCCTTGCGAAGATTTAAACTTGCGTTAATATCTCGGTCATGATGGGTATGACAATTAGGACATTCCCATTCACGCAATCCAAGATTTTTAACGTCTTTATTTCATTGTTTTATTAAACTGTACCGTGTTTTACTCTATCATGTTCTTCCGCTTGTTTTGCAGAACCCCACCTATCTAAAGTTCCAGTTAAATAACCTGTAATTCTCCTAATACGTTCAAATTTAACTCCTTTGCCTCTCTCTTTCTCACTCACTGCTTTCATACCTTTACCACCTTTCTCTTTTTTAATTAAATTTATTTATAATTATATTTTAAGTATTTTTCATAGTTATTCTGATACTTCAAACTAGTAAACCGTTTTAATTTTAATTTTCAAGTTTGATTCGATTTTTAACCACTAGTCATTTTTAATCATTAACTAGTTTCCTTCCTCGATTGGAGAATAAATATGCCACTTGACTTTGCCTTTGAACTCACTAGAGTTTAATATACCATTTACTATGCTGCTATCATTCTTAGTTGAACAATATACTTTACAAATAAGTATCTTTTCTACCTTTTCATTGTAAGCTATTTCAGTTCTAACTGCTATATTATTCTTTTTGATTAAATCCGATAGCTTAACTGATGTTTCAAATATATCTCCAGCTATATCAAAGATATATAGTCTATCCTTTTCAGATTTCTTAATTAATTTACCAGGTATGTACGTACCAATAAAGGTTGCTACACACATTGCCACAATTGCTGCATTACTACTGTTTTGTGCTATTCTTACTATTGCTACTAAATAAAAGTAAGTGCTTAAGGCTGCAAATACTGCTCCCCTTAAATATCTATCCTTAGCTAAGTAAACCGTCTTAGCTGTACCTAAAGTGTTATCCATTAGTTTTAATCCAAACGCTACAAGTATTTCAATAATCCCATAGTTATAAATAATTTCTTTTAAATGCTCCAAATTTATCTAAATCCTTTCTTTATAATCAAATGATTAAATCTTAATTTCAACTGTCTATATTCTAAAATTTTATTTAAAGTCTTTTACTAAAACACTTTACAAATTCCAGAAATTGTGGTATAATAGTTACAATAAATAAATTAAATTATTAGGAGGATTCAAATGGAAAAATTAATTAATATTCTTAGCGTTATGAGTGACTACAAGGGTTCACATGAAATCAATAAGCCTAGTAATGTTAAATACCTGTCTCTTATACACATCTGA
>CZCB01005938.1_pt1 | contig 15823 bp, 10 predicted proteins | sample 591991 | NCBI WGS metagenome assembly CZCB01 (sample SAMEA3556809, study PRJEB10932) | anaerobic digester metagenome | reverse complement strand
GGACAGAATTATCCACATAAATCTTCCAACCACAGTCAATAGCCCTTCGAAAATCAAAACTGCTTGCTCCCCTTTTAAAATCTTCTAGATTGAGCTTAAATAAAATTCTTTTTTCTAAGTCTTTCCCTCTTATAATTGACTCTACAAAATCAAAGGCCTCAATTGTCACATAGCCTGATATAAAAGTTATACTTTCTTGACATTTACTTAACAAACTTTCAAATTTTTCCTTGATGTTATATATAAGTTCCATTTTATATCACGCCTCATCTTAAAATTCTAGCTGATTTTTATATCTTATATAGACGCACTAGTTCCCTTCCTTATGGCTTTTAACATTGTTTCAGGATCGTAGTCCTTTAATAATTCATCATCTATATGGCCATAATACTCGTCATCCTTGTCCTCATCTTCTTCTATAAAATCATACTCATCAGAGTCAACTGAGTCTAATTCCATCTCCAGTAGGGACCACATTAACTCTTCATCTTCTGATTCATCCTTAGGTGAAAGTTCTAAGTAACTTTCAAAATAGTCATAGCCATAAATCTCCTTATAATAGTTCTTTGCTGCTTCATACATTTCTTCCACTTGAACCATTTTAAAATCATAATCTAAAACTTTATTACCTATACAATAATACTTCAACAGTAGCTTAGACTCCTTGTATTTTACATAAGGTCTAGCAATACTGTATATATAGTCAATATAATTCCAGGTAAAATCAACTTCTTCTAATTGTTGGTATTTTCTTTCTGGCATCTTATAATGAAACCATTCTGAAATTATTACTTCTACATTATTGCTTTCATTGTTTATAACAATTCCAGAAAATGTAAATGAATAATCATCACGAAATATCAATATAGGTTCATTGTCTACTACTTGATATAAAACATAGGTTATTTCTGATACAATTTCATTCCTATCTTTAAAGTCAGTATTTAAATCTATAGCATAGCATTGTAATTTGCCTCTTGATTCCTTTGTTGAAATTCTAGATATACTCTTAACCTTATCTAAATAGTATCTTTTATCTAATATTGAATAATCATAAATATTTATTATATTAAAAAGGAAGTCATATATATCCCATTTTTCATGTTCTTTAGTAGAAAATATATTGCAACCTAATACATTGAGTATTTTACAAGCCCCTTTATTCCACTCAATAGTATCTAAGGAGTACAAAATATCTTCTAAATCACCTCTGTTTGCAAATATCAATTGTTACCACCACTCTTACATTCTAAGTAACTTGTCAATTTTTTCTTTATATGAAACACCATCAATCTCATCCTTAAAGGTTTTTACAATCTCAAAAGTTCGCTTAATATAGTCCTCACTTGAACTACAATCAATTATAAATTTATTATACATTTCCTCTATTCCACCTAAAACATATGAGTTGAATATATTTAAGTTCTCCTGAACTTTATCATATTTACTTGGATCAGTATCATATCTAAAAGCCCTATCTAATCTCTCCTCTAAATTTATATCTTTTTCATCTAATAGCATTATTAATCTATATAAAAACAAGCAATCATGCCTATGATTTATAAAAGCACTTGCTAGTATATTTGCAGAATCTGTAGATTCATTATCTCTCTTAGCTTTGCGATTAGCTAAGAATCCAAAAACTGCAGCATTCAAATATGCTTCTATAAAAGTATTAAAAATCTGAGCTTCATTAACTATAAATTTGAGATATGTGGCATGCTTGCCAGTTATACGATAGTCAGTTTCAAATAATTTTATTTCTTTTTTCTCAGTCATCTGCCATCCTCCTAATTAATTGTAGTGTATGTGTCACTATGTTTTACTAATTTATATTGCTTGTCTACCCTATCTAACATAACTGCTTCAGCATATCTCCAATCCTTAGCCATAACAAACATAATGACTTGTTCCGCTACCTTAGGTAATTCTCTGGATATATTCTCTATGTGAATCTCATCAGCATTAGAAAATGGAGCATCTAATATTAATGGATAAGGTTCACTTCCTAGGTCTTGTCCATCGATATTGATTATTTTTGACCTTGCTAAGTCCACTAGGCCTGCAATAAAAGCAAAGTTTTTAACACGTAATAATCCTTCAGATTCTCCAGACTCAACCTCTTTATCATCTATTTTAGTTAATAAAGTAGTATTATACTTTTCATCTATGACTACTCTTCTTTCTCCATGATACATTTTATTGAATATTTCATTGACCTTTTCCTCAAGCTTAACACGAATATCCTTTTCTTTATCTCTATAATAATCATCAATCCATTGATATATAGCTTCGGCATATAATAAATACTGTCTTATTTGATTATTTTTTTCAGATGCTGATGTTAGGCTATCAAATATTTTTTTATATCTCTCTATATCCTTTTCAGTTACACTCATCTTTGCTATACATTGTTCTCTTTTCCTATTTAGCTCTCTTATTCTTCTTCTTATTTCATTTAATTCAACTTGATCATTCCTAGTATCTTCTTTTCCTTCTATTTGTTTTTCAATATATTTGATATCATCTTCCCATTCAGTTATCCTTCTTTTACATAGTAAAATATCTTTCATTCTTGATTCTAGGCTCTCATAAAACTTATCATTTTTATTAGGCCTATTAAAGTTTATAATATCATTCTTAAAGTTTCTAATGGTTGTGCCAATGGATTCAGGAGGTACAAACTTTAATGCTTCTATCAGGTTGTTAAAATATTCATTTCCTTCTTTTATTTCTGTACCACATAGGCACCTTCCACGTTTAATAATATCTTTTATTGATTCTGCAGTAACATCTTTAATTCCCTTATCATCTACTTTAGCAGCACTTAATAGTTCAGAGGCTTGTTCCAATAGAGGTTGAGAGAAAAAATGTACCGAATTATCAGCAAATTCTTTCCTATAACCATTATAAGCTCTTTCTAAGGCCTTATATTCTGATTCTAAATCCTTCACTAGTTTATCCTTTTGTTCCTGTAATTTTGTTGTGGCTTCATTTCGCCTAATTCTCTCTTCTAACTCTAGCTTTCTATTTTCATATTTTCCAATTTCATCCTCATATTGTGATTTTTGCCTTTCTATTATTGTTAAGGCTTCTTCATTTTGTTGAATTAGTCTCAAGGCTTCTTGAGCCTGGGCATCTTGTTCTAAGTTTAAATCAGCATAAAATGAGCCTATAACTGTAGTCTTGGCTTCTCTTTTTCCTAAATGCTTTATTGTATTGTCCAGTACATCTAATCCTAAAAGTCCCTTTACTGCATCAGCCAAGTCCTTTCTAAAACTGATATTTTGTACACGCTCTGTATCAAAGAAAAAATAACCAGATAGATCATATGGTAAGATAGTATTAATAAGGCTTATCATATCCCTTTCCCTATGAATATGGGATGTAATACCAGTAGATAAGTCTTTAAACTCAATCTTTAGTTGGGATGGCTTACCTCTAACACTTCCATTCACCATTATATATTCTTGTTTCCTATAGATTGTATATTCCTTATTGTCGTGTTCAAGAACAATTTGAATATATACCTCCTCTGTATCTCCATTAAACATAGCATTAGAAACTTCTAAATTTAGCAGAAAGTCAGGATTTTCGTTAAATATTGCCTTATCATAAAAGCACCAATTAAACATTTGTAATAGGGTTGTCTTACCATAGGTATTGTCACCTAAGATTATGGTTACATTCTTTACCTTGTCAGTAGAAAATTCAATTTTGCCTTCACCTTTAAATTGACGAAAGTTCTTATATGCTAAAGATTTTACAATCACTATTAACCCTCCAATCAAAAATTTCTTTCCTTAAGAGTATCAATAATTATATTCTTTATTTTTTCAACCATTTGCCCATAATTATATTTTTTTGTTTTACTATTTTCGTCTTCAAGTTTTAGTATTAAATATTTCATCTTTTTAAGCTTTCTCTCATCCAATTGATTGTTAGTAGTCAAATTCGTCAACCTCCTTTGTTAAATCTATATTGTAAGAGTTGGCTAGTTGAAAGATTAAATCATCAGCTACTGATGGATTTTCAGCTAAATTAGCAAAATCTTTCATTCTCTCAATTTCTTTTCTTACTAGGGATTGTGTGCTTTTTATAACATCATCATCGTACAGTACTAAGTCTTCTAAGGGTATAGGAACCATTATAAAATCATAAATTGCTGCATATTCTTTCCCCTTAGCCTTTCTTAGGACCCTTCCTCTCCTTTGTATATATTCTTTTGGATTGGTACTGCTTGCTAATATAAAGGCCTTTCTTATATTTGGGATGTTAACACCCTCATCAAGGCATCTAATTGCAATTAATACCTGCAGACTCTCCCCTTCATCAAATTCTTTTTTAAGAATCTCCCTCTCCTCTGCATTTTCTTCTGATGTGAATTTTGCAACCTTCATGCCTAGTTCATTACCTAGTTTTTCTGCAACTAAGTCAATTTGTCTTTTTTCTTCCTCAGGTGCTACCCCTTCCATATAGCCTTCATCTCTCATTGTTGTAGCACCACAATAAACCAACATATGTGCATCATCTTTATGATTCAGCATCTCATTACATAAAGCAGAAACTTTTTCTGATGCAGCAGCTACCATCCTAGCCCTTTTAATTAGCAACATCTTTGTATGTTCGCTTAATTTTTTCTTTTTATTTATTGCAAAAGTCTTAGCTATCTTTTTGGAAATTTCTACGTATTCTGATAATTCTTCCTCCTGAAAGGAAACAGGAATTGGATAATAATAGTATCTTGTTAGCATGTCATTTCTGATAGCTTCTTCTAATGTATATTCAATACACTTATCTCCAAAATAATTAAATAGCTTCTCTGTCCCTTCCTCATCTCCATATCTTTCTATAGTTGCAGATAGGGCCAGGCGATAAGGTATATCTTTATTTAGGAACTTTGATAAGTTTTCTGCCCCAAAATTATGTGCTTCATCAACTAAAATTAGAGACTTTTTTAAAATGGGTTTTATTGTATCTTGCACATATGAGGATGCATATGTGGCATTAGTAAAAATAGCACAGAAATGATCCTCAATGCCTAATTCTAATGACAAACAAGCATCACTTAATCTGGATTTCCAGTTTCTTTGAGTAGATGCAGAGTGGCAGATTATAGGCTTCATTCCAAAGTTCTCAATATCTTCAACCCATTGATTAACTAAATGTTGGTATGGACAAACTATAAATATAGCTAGTCCACTTTTAAGGCTCTCATACAATCTAACAACTGCTGATAATCCTGTAATTGTTTTACCAGTACCTGTAGCCATATCAAATATACCAACAAAATTTCTTTTCTGCCATTCATCAATAGCTTCTACCTGGTAATCCCTTAGAGAGATATTTGATGGCAGCTCAGGTTTTAGCTTTTTTGGAGGCATTATAATACTTGATTCAGGAATATCCTCTTTACAGAAAGCTTTCTTATCAAGGTCTAAATCTATAATATCATTCTTCCTATATTTAAAAAGCTTTTGCCTTGAAGCCTCTGGAAAGTCAAGGGTCCTAATGTTAGGCTCCTCATCTTCCCAGATAGCTTCAAATGCTTTAATCTTACTCTCTACTCTTAATTTATCAAACTCCCAAGATTTAAAAACATCAATAGATTCATAATTATGTGCAAAAGCCATTGTACTTTCATTCATGGAACCAGAAAATGCAATGACATTGCCATCATTATCATATAGTAAACCTAATTTTTCATGAAACATACCAATTGAATTATCTTTATCTATTACAGCTATTTTTATTTCTAGAATATTATTAGCTATTAAATTTACTAATAAATTTAACCTTTCCTCTTCATATTCATTTTTAGGTTCAAAAATTGATGTATTTATTCTATCTTCAATCACTTCTTCCCTAAGCTTAATGCCTTTTTCTATTGCTTCAATATCCTCTTCCGAAAGTTTAGGAGAGGCAATAAGCTCAATGCTCCCACCATTTTTCACTAGTTCACAAATACCTTCTGAAATCTCAATCAGTGCAGTTGAAGAGAAAAATCCAACTGCCCTTTGGTATTTGCAGGAATGCTTAAGTAAAGGTATATAAAAGTCCCTTACTATATCATCCCTAAAAGATCTGTATTCTGTTTTTATTTCAATATCTCTAAAACTCAAGGTCTTTTCACCTACCCTACAGCTAGTCAATACAACAATAATGATTCTAAAACTTCCTCCAGTGCAATAATATCACTTATATTATTAAAGTAACCTAGGCTAAAGCGCACAGTACCTGCAGGATATGTTCCTAAAAGTCTATGTGCATCAGGTGCACAATGTAATCCTGTACGTACTGCTATATTATGCTGATTTAATAGGTCCCCTATCCTATCTGCCGGGATACCTTTAAAATTACAGGATATCACGCCTATATGGTTATCAATATTCTTAGATAAATATATTTTTGTATCAAATTTTTGTAATACGGCAATTAAAGATTTGGTCAAGTTACGTTCTTTCTCCTGAATATTTTCAACCCCATTATCCAGTATCCATTTAATTGAAGTGTTTAGGCCGGAAATTGCATATATATTTTGGCTTCCAACTTCAAATTTGTCAGGGATTGTAGAGGGCAGTTCTAGGTTTCCTGAGTCTATCCCTGTTCCACCATATATAAGGGGTTTTAACTTTGAGTTTTCCTTAATTATGAAGCCTGCTATGCCAAAGGGCCCATATAAGGTCTTATGGCCAGAAAAAATAAGATAGTCTGCCTCTATAAGCTTTAGGTCAATATCTAATAAGCCGGCCGTTTGACAACAATCAATCACTACTTCAGCATTATAGTCTTTAGCCATTCTGGATATTTCTTCTACTGGTGTTATTAGGCCACAAACATTACTTGCATGATTTGCAATTACTACATTAGGCTTGTTCTCCTGAAATTGTATTTGAATTTTATCTAAATCATATTCAAGGCTCCTTGGATCCAAATCTATATAATGGATATTTAGATCGTATCTCTTTTTCAGCATATTTAGGCATCTTAGCACTCCATTATGTTCAAAGTGTGTAATATAAACATTTTCATTGCCCTGCCAATTCATTCCTTGTAATACTATATTAATGGCTTCAGTTGCTGTGCTTGTAAAAACAACTCTTTGATCAAAGGAACAATTAAATAGTTGGCATATCAAGTCTCTAGTATTTTGAACAAGATTACTTGCCTTACTTGCTAAATCATACTGCCCTCTTCCTACATTAACCCCATTAGTCCTATAAAATATATCCATATTTTCATAAACGATATCTGGCTTGGGAAATGTGGTAGCCGCATTGTCAAAGTAAATCATTTTTGACACCTTAGCACCCCCTATTCTAATATCAATCAACTTAGTATCATAATCTATTAAATTTTCCGAAATATTTCTAATAATACTTGCCTTTTTTCATTTATATCAACAGTACTGTAATCCTCCATTAGACTTTCTAATTCGTTATATAGATACATAGCTTTTTGTGAAAGACTTTCCTTTTTCTCAAATGACTTTGTAACTTCTTTTTCATCAGCAAAATATGTTATTCTATAATATCCCATATCTGTATTACCGTTTTCAGTTGTCTTATTATTAAATCCTTCGATTGTTTCTTTAAATTGGTGAATCCTATTGATGAAAACAGTAACTGTATCATCATTCCAATCATCAATTCTTAGTCCAGTAACAATAACAGCTACTTTTTCAATGAAGGAATAATAATCATTTGTTAACAATTCTACTTCCTTAATGAATCTTTCTTCACCATTACTAAAAAGATTTATTTTTGTATCCTCTTCTAAGGTGGAGTACCAGTCCTTCATTATTGATGAAAGTGACTGATTCAAATTGTCTTTTGTTGAAAATAAGGCTTTAATATCTTCTACTAAAGACTTGATTAAGTTTATTTTTGCAAGGTCCAATTCTTCTTTAACCCTTTTTATATCTGCTAAGAGGCTGTCATTTATATCATCATGGCCTAATATTTTGATTAATTTTTCAAAGATAAATTCTCTAGCATTAATCTTTAAGCCCCTTAGATTATTTCTAAGCATAATTATCTCTTTGCTTACTTTTTTGAATTCTCCTTGTCCAAGATAAGCTTGTGAATATTCCTTAGTATAGTTTGGCAACGATAAAAACCAACGATGAATTGCATTGAAAACATACTTAAATGAGTTGTATTCCTTGTCCCTTGCATCAGCTTCGAAAATGCTTTCTAAATATTTAATATATCTTTCCTTGTCTGCATTCCAATCTTCCAAATATATCTCATAGTCTGATGGCCTTTCATTAATATCATCTAGTAATTGTGGCCTACATTCAATTTCCTGTCCATTTCTTAGTATAATTGAATGATGTTTATACTTCCTTAAAATCACAGCTATATAGATTGGTATTACTCCCTTTTTTAAGCCAATACCATGTTCCGGCCTAGTTAACTTTTCATACAAGACACTAAATGGTTGAGGGCCATTTTTAGATGTGCTAAGAATAAATTCATCAATTATATTGAGAACATTTTGTATCTTATCTTCTAAGCCTTCAGTACGTATATATACTTCATCATCATTATCAATTAATATTTCTGTAGCATTTAGTGTTGCTTGCATAATACTTACATCTAGTCCATAACCAGTAAGGCCTAATCTAGGTACTAATTTATCCTTTAGTAGGCCATCAAGAACCTTGCGCCTATTGCTTATTGCAACGGTTGTTGGTTCATTACAATTAATTAGCTCATTTATGATTATTGGTGTCTTATAGAACACCTCTTCACAAATACTAGATAATAAATGGGATAAAGCTGCTTTCCTGTTAATTTTTTGTTCATTTCCTAAGTAGAAATATTTAGCTTCACCCTTTTCTGGTTTTAAGAACATATCTATATAGTCTTGTATTTGTAGTTTTATATCATCTAAGTATACTAATAGCTCTTCATGAAGCAAAGGGTCTTGTCCTTCATGTTGATTTTTCCCTATTAAAAATTCAATGGCATCGTATCTTCTTAGCAAATCATCTATATTAACAAGTTTTTTAGGTAGTATAAAAATTATCCTCTTATGATTAATTTCCTTAATGATTTCTATGCTACCCTTATATTCCTCTATTGATTCTAGCATTACAGCATATAAGGTACCGTCTGAGCTTTTGTCCTCTATTTTCTTATCCCAATTCCTGGTTGTCTTTAATTCCTCAAAAGTAATAAACTCTACATCAAAATATCTAATTATTTCATAGTCGCTATTGTACCTGTTAGGATATAGATATTTATCATCAAGCAAGTGGTTTAATGTTTTTTTACTACTAAATAAGTTCTGTCTTTTAACAAGCTCATCATTTATTAGGGCATTTATATCTACGTCAGTGGCTTCTATAAGCTTCAAGTATCCTTTACTTTTAACAAAATAAAGAACTTTTTTATCCAAAAGCCTATTAATTGCATCATCTATAGTTTCACTAGCATATTCCCCAATATATATCATCTTAAGTAGTTCTATTGTTGGCCTTAATTTTTGGTTTTCACCTAATATATTGATTAAAGCAATTGTTTTTATTATGGCATGTTCAATTGTTGCATTATCATCTAGCTTATCAAGTGCATTTCTTGTCTGTCTCCAAATTTGATATATTTCAGAATTATAGTTTTCCTTCTTAAATAAGTTTTCAAAGTAATCATATATATAATCTGCTGTCATCAAGCTAAATTCTCTGCTATTATTCCTAATAAAATGCTCTAAGGTATTTAGCTCACTTGAAGATAAGAAGGTAAATATGGTCCTTTCATTTTGAGCAACCTTCTCTGAAATTTTTGGGAGTATATAGGTAGTTATTGGATGTAATGGAAAGTTTCCATATATAACATGCTCTTCTAAGGAGTTAATCCCATCAAAAATCCCACTGCGACTGATATCCAATGCTAATTGCTTAAACTCTTTCCTATATTCTTCTTTATAATCTTCCCAAGCCTCTTTGTCTTTCAAAATAACTTGGGACATTATTTCATAAGTTTGACTTTCTAGGTAGTTTATTTCTACACTTTTGAACCTGTTTTCAACTGCTTTCCATGCATCTATCTTTTCCTTAGGTAGTTTATCTACATAATTTCCAATGCTCTTATGTGATATCAGCAGTATATGGAGCTGTTCTTCCTTGCTCCTATTACATTTTTCTGCCAAGTCCTGTAATAATTTAATATCCATGGAAGAATTCTTATGGATACTTCCTTCAAGGAATTTGCTAAATTCATCATAAACAATAAATAATCCCTTATAACCCCTCTTAGTAATTTTGTTTGCAACATCCTCAAATAAATCAACAACATCAATTCCTTGCATAGGGTTAAATTCGCTTCCGGAGGTTAATTGGGGATAAATTTCTACAAAACGATCATATGTCCCTTGATTATATATGCTTAATTGATAAATAAACTCCTTATTTGGGACATCTATTAATTCTATAAACTTTTTGAATGTATCCCTATAATCACTTTCCCAGAGTTTTATCATATCTATTGCAGCATTGAAGTATGTGTTAGGCATTATATCGTCTAACCCTTCTTCTTCTAATGCTGCTTTTAAACCCACTAATAAGGATTGGGCTACATCTAAGCTAGTTCCAGATACAATAACAGGTAGCATCTTTTCTTTAGATTCTAAGATTGAAATAGCCAAATCATACAAGTCAGGCTTATACTCTTTAATTTTATTAAGTAAATTCTCAAATATTTTTTTGTCCTTATAGTAAAGTAAGGCAACCATAACTAATACTAAATGTGATTTACCTTTACCATAAGGACCAATTAGGATTCTAGCTCTATCATTTGAATTGGGATTTACGCTAAGTAGAATATCCTCTATAACGTCAATAGCACTTGTAGTAGCTATATAGTTTTTTACTTTATCAATACTCTTAATATCATATTTTAAGTTAATGGCATACTGAAAACTCTCTACAGGCTTTATAAAGTTTGATAATCTATACTCTGTACTAATCATTTTCTCCCCTCAATCCTACCGTATTTAATCCTTTATAATACTCAATTAGTAGCTCATCATAGCTTAGGTCTGTTGTTAGCTTCACTACATCTAATCCAGCAGTACGTATAACTTTGATTAATCCCATTTCTTGTAATATATCTAGATAGTAATTTATAGTATTTAAATCAAGTAGAAAAACTTTCCCAATATTACATGGATCATTTAATAAACTAGATATCTTTATTTCTCTACTCATGGAAGCTCCATTTTTGTTGTACTGGTCTACAATAACTGCCAATAATATTAATGGGTCAATTGAATCCTTTTTTAAGTTTATCTTTCTATAGATTTTCGCCTTAGAGTCAATAATATCAATAAGTCCTAAAACTCCTAAGGGACTATCAATAGTATTTTCAGGAGAAACTCTTTCAGGATGTGTTTTCCTTCTAGGTATATAAGTATTAATTAAACATGCAAAATCATCTTCTAAGGATGATAGTGCAACTTGCCCTTCTAGGTTATATCTTACATAGCCGTTTAAAGAATTTACAAAATCATCCTTTGTAAACTCTTTTACATTAAATTCGTTGTAAAACCAGTACCATGTTGTTGCTAAGTCATTATTAGTAGCTAAATTATAATGAATTAGCCAAATAGTTCCTTCTTCCTCTAAATACTTATCATATTCCCAAACTATATTTGCAAAATTAGTAAGTCTTTGGACAGTTACATTGTTTTCTCTTAATTCTTCAGCTAAGCCTACAGCTTGCATCCAATACCGTAGGGATTTAACCATATTTGTACCAATCCCTAAAACTTGAGTTGGATTTCTGTCTTTAGCAATAAAAATTCGATCATCATTCCTAACATGCTTTAATCCTTTATGTAACCACCCTTTTCTAATAAAAAAGGACTCATGTCCACGAAACTTCATAATTAATCCTCCTCAGAACTAGAAGCTGTAAATAAGTATTTGCCCATTAAACACCCATAATTAAGATGTTTATTTGTTACGCACGCTTTACAACCCTTACACTTCTTTTCATCTATTTTATATCCTTCACTAGTAACCTTAATAGCTCCAAACTTACATACTGTTTCACAGCCAAGACATCTTCTACAAGAATTATACTTTCTTATTTGGTATCCAACCATTCTCTGTAAATCATCATGGTTCTTTACATTAATTGTCTTTATCTTAACCGAATATTCATAGTTATTTTCTTTTGGTTGAATAGATATAATAGGGATTCCAGTTCTTCTATCTAAAACCAAAACTTCATTTAAAATCTTACTTCCCAACTCCTTTGATACTTTGCCAAAGGGAATGAATAAATTGTAAAAATCCTCTCTTACTGGTGAATTTATTTTATATATTATTGAATTTTCTTCAGAAGTACAATTTTCAGAAATTAATTTTACATCTTTAGCTGCTTTGATACCGTAGCCACCTTGTCTTGCCTTCCAGTTCCCACTATCTACATAGTTTTCAGCATCTAGCTTGCCTATTTGCTTAGCAAATTCAATAAGGTAACCCCTCCATTTTTGGGATTCATCCTTCATATAGATTTTTGACAGAAATTGTGACCTATCACTATTGTTTGGACAACACCAGCAGCCAACCCTATCATATCCATAGCGGTAGGCATCATTGAAATCTATTCCTTCAGCTAATATATATAACCAAATATCAATATCCTTCCAATTAAAAATAGGTGATGCTACCTTCTGTTTCAATATTTTTGGACTATCGTATATTCTTTTATATTTACTTCTGCTTACAGATTCAAATTTTCTAATACCATAAAAAGTTAAAATAGGCTTATCCTTAAATATTGCATTAATCCGCCTATTTATTGGACCTGTTTTAAACATGGTACAGCACCATCTCATAACCCTACTTGGAGGTCCTATTTCATCACAAACTTCATAGAAATCTTTTTCTTTATTTTTTGCTTGCCTCATTATTACAAATGGATTAGAAGCCCTAAATCTCTTTTCATATTCATAGGTTGTTGGGAATTCTAAAGTTGTATCCCCAAATATATGAACGATTTCTGGATTGCTTAAAGCTTTAATAACCAAATCTGAAGTTACTGTTGAGTCTTTTCCACCAGAAAATGATACCATAATTTGACTAATATCATAGTTCTTCCTAGCTTTTCTTATGAAGCTATGGGCTTCATCCTTTAGATAGTTTAGCCTATCTCTGTTGGCTTCTATAAACTTATCTATGTATTTGTTAAATTCCTCATAGGTCCTTTGATTTTCATCTTTATATTTGTATAAGACATCTAATAATTTATCTGTATCTTCATCCATTAATTTTTTAAATGATAGGCTATGGCTTTTCCCATCAATATAATACCTGTTTGCTATACTCCAAACAGATGAATCCTTATATGAAAAGGCCTTGGCTTTTAATACCTCTATAAGGATTCTTTCCTCAGGAAAAACCGGCCTTAAATCACGACTAAGATAATAGGTTTTGCCATGACATAATGGACATTCATCTATATTAAGGGAATCAATTTCTTTAATTATAGGGACTTTACAATCAGGACACCAATATACTTCTGCCGGAGTGTCTAATTGTGTTTCTTCTCCACAATCTGGACAATTTTTGCCTACGACTTCCTTATTGCAGTTATTACACCAATACCAATAATCTCCCCTTGGAATTTCTAATTTAGTTTCCCTGCCACAATAAGGACATATTTCATCTTCAACTCTCTTTTTACATTTTTCACATACATACCATAAGGTATCTTCTATAGAAATATCCGAATATACTTCACCACTTATATTTTCATTTATATCATAAGCAGTTTTTTTATTGTATTTTTTTTCTGACATAATATCCCTCTATTCTAGTTAATTGGCTATAACAATTATAACATAAAGATAATATTTTTAAAATTCCCATAATCTGAATACTTCCTTTGAAAAAGGGTACACATGTAGGTATAAAAGGAGGATATTGTAAATGAAACATATAGTATTTTTCTCAGGAGGAATAGGAAGTTATTATGCTGCTAAAAGGGTTGTGGAAAAGCATGGTAAAAGCAATGTAATATTATTATTTACCGATACTAAAATGGAAGATGATGATTTATATAGATTTTTGGATGATGCATCTAAGAAGCTTGATGTAGAGCTTGTTAAGATAGCTGATGGAAGGACCCCCTGGGAGGTTGCTTTTGATGTTAAGTTTTTACCTAATAGTAGAATAGCTCCATGCTCTCATATTTTAAAGCAAAAAGTAGCCAGAAAATACATAGAAGAACACTTTAAAGCAGATGAGTGTATTTTATACCTGGGTATAGACTGGACTGAGCAGCATAGAACAGCTGCACCTATTAAGCACTGGGCCCCTTATAAGGTTGAATTTCCTCTATGTCAACCACCCTACTTAACAAAAAAAGACATGTTAAGTAAATTAGAAAAGGAAGAGGGTATTAAAGTTCCAGAATTATACAAGCTAGGATTTGCCCATAACAATTGTGGTGGATTTTGCTTTAGGGCTGGCATTGGGCATTTTAAGCATTTGCTTGAAACAAAACCTGACTTATATAAATTTCATGAAGATAAAGAGCAGGAATTAAGAGAATACTTAGGTAGGGATGATATTTCTATTTTGAGAAGGACTAAAAATAGACAAAAATACAATATAACCTTAAAAAAATTAAGAGAAGAACTAGAAAGTCAGCATGTTCAGCTGAGTATAGAAGATTTATTAGATATTGGTGGATGTGGTTGTTTTGTAGACGATGATGAAAATATGAACTTTGAAGATTAGTTAGTAGGCAGTAGAAGATAAGAGTATAAAAAGTAGGAGAAATCTTAGATTCCCTCCTAAGATTTCTCCTACCAACCCTCCATAGCTCCACCCCTATACCAAATACTTCCTAACAGTCCCTTATTGACAATTATACATGATTTTTTAGTTATATTCTACCATATGCAGCTAAGCTGATTCATAAGGAAATATAAGACATCCTGCAGCAGTTTCATTAATTCCATAATGGTTAATAGTTTTGAATCATAAAATATAGTTTAAAGGATAAAATAATTAAAGCTTTTACATTAACAAAAATAATATATAAGATTACAGAGGAGTTTTATATGCAATATATTGTTTTTGATCTAGAACTTAATCAGGATATTCCCCTATCTAAAAATCGTTCAAGAAGCAAGGGTAAATATCCCTTTGAAATAATTCAAATCGGTGCTATAAAGCTAGACTCTAATCTAAACACCATAGATACTTTCAATTCCTATGTAAAGCCAGATATCTATACAAGGGTAAGTCCTTTTATAACTAAATTAACTAAAATAACTACAAGGCAGTTGAACAGAGAAAAGCTATTCCCAGATGTTTATAAGGATTTTATTAAGTTTATTGGCAATAAGAAGTATATATTTTGCACCTGGGGAATGTCTGATATAGTGGAACTTTTTAAAAGCACTCATTATTACAAACTGGATACTAAGTCCTTATCTAAGCTATATATAAACATACAACCTTATGTATCCACATATTTTGGATTAAGTAGCAAAAAGTTATTAAGCCTTCAATCTGCTGTAGAAAGTTTAGGAATTTCTATACCATATGGATTTCATAATGCCTTATATGATGCTTATTATGCTGCTGAAATATTTAAAAAGGTATATAGTCCCTCTATTAAGGCAAAGGAATATGATCCCTATTATATAAAGCCAAGACCTATAAAAAGAAAAGAAAAAATCGACTATGAAGGGCTTATTAATCAGTTTAATAAAATGTTTGGAAGGAAAATGAGTAAAGAGGAAGAGGAGATAATTAAACTTGCATATAAAATGGGTAGAACTGGCCAGTTTATAAAAT
>CZCB01008548.1_pt1 | contig 15962 bp, 16 predicted proteins | sample 591991 | NCBI WGS metagenome assembly CZCB01 (sample SAMEA3556809, study PRJEB10932) | anaerobic digester metagenome | reverse complement strand
CTTCGTCGGCAGCGTCAGATGTGTATAAGAGACAGACCAGGTACCGCCGGCGCCTTGCCCCGCTTAGCAGCTTCTCATCCCTTCAGGCCTGCCGTATAGTTGAAGAGTATTCGGCTATGCAGAAGCGTTTTCAGGAAAAGTTGGGTGCTCCGTTTATTTACCTTGCCGACGAATTCTATCTTCTCGCCGGGAAACCTTTACCTCCGCATGAACATTACGGGGCGTACCAGCAGCTAGAAAATGGGGTGGGATTAGGGAGACTATTTCTGAATGAGCTTGAAATATGGAAAAAGGAAACGCCGGCATCTTTGCCTCGAAAAATGGAAATCTCCCTGGTCACCGGTCAATCCGGAGAGGTTTTTTTAAATAAGTTTATTAAGGAACTGGATAAAATAAAAGGTTTAAGGGCGTACCTTTATGTTATCCCCAATAGCTTTTGGGGCGGTAACGTTACAGTTGCGGGGCTGCTTACCGGTAGTGATCTGCTGAAAAGCCTGAGAGGGAAAAACCTGGGGGATGTCCTGTTTATCCCCTCGGTTATGCTTAAAGAAAGCTCTACACTTTTTTTGGACAATATGTCTCTTGATTTTCTGTCAGCCGGACTTAAAGTGCGGATTGTGCCTGTCAAAGGCCTTGTGGGAATCAAGCACTATCTCTGGCCTGCCGAGTAAACAAACAAAGGGAGAGGTGCTTTTGTCTACACCGTTTGTTGCCCTGATTGGGCGCCCCAATGTAGGAAAATCAACTCTTTTTAACCGCCTGGTAGGGGGCAGAAAAGCGATAGAAGAGAAGGTCCCGGGGGTAACCAGGGATCGTTTGTATGGACGAACCAGCTGGTTAAACAGGGATTTTTTTGTAGTAGATACAGGAGGCCTGACTCTTTCAGCTAAAGAAGAAATGGAGATCATGGTCAGGCGGCAGGTGCAGTTGGCCATGGAAGAGGCTACGGTTATTGTTTTCCTTGTAGATGGACGTCAGGGTTTAACCCCTATGGACGAAGAAATAGCCGGTATGTTACGGCGTCAGGGGAAGCCGGTCATTCTAACCGTCAATAAAATAGAGTCTGCCGTGCCAAACGTCGCCGATTTTTACCGATTGGGGTTGGGTGAGCCCTTGCCCATTTCTGCTGCACACGGCTTAAATATTGGCGATTTTCTCGATAAAATAGTATCATTTTTCCCCTCTGTTGCGGATGAAAAGCAGGAGGAAGAGAAGGCGATAAGAATTGCGGTAGTAGGCCGCCCCAACGTGGGGAAATCTTCTTTTGTAAATGCTTTACTCGGAGAAGAACGAGTAATAGTGGACCATAAACCGGGAACAACAAGAGATGCTGTAGATACATTGCTGGAACGCGAGGGGAAAAAATATATATTTGTTGATACCGCAGGCATCCGTAAAAAAAGCAGGGTTTTGGAAAACGTCGAATATTATAGCGTCATACGGTCTTTAAAAGCAATAGACAGTGCAGATATTGCCTTGTTACTGCTGGAAGCCCGGGAGGGAGTAACCGAACAGGATAAAAAGATTGCCGGCTACATCCTGGAAAGCGGCAAAGCAATGGTTATCGCTTTGAATAAATGGGATCTGCTTAAACAGGCGCGCCGGGAAGGGCGGGTTTTAGAAATAGTGAATAATGCCAGGGATAATTTAAAATTTGTATCTTTTGCCCCGCTGGTATTTACATCTCTTTATGAGCCCCGCCGTTTAAAAAAGCTATTTGCCCTTTTTCAGACAGTGTATGAAAATTATTGCAGGAGAATACCGACTCCCTTGTTGAATAGACTTCTGGCTGACGCTCAGGGGGTAAATCCTTTACCTGCATTAAAAGGGAAAAAAGCCAAAATATATTACTGGACGCAATCCGCTACGAAACCGCCGGCCTTTGTTCTTTTTGCCAATAATTCATCATTGATACATTTTTCTTATTTAAGGTATTTGGAGAACCGCTTGCGGGAGGCCTTTGATTTTCAAGGAACTCCGATAAAACTTCTGGTCAGATCCCGGTATTGAGAAGGAGTGAAGCAAGTTGTCCGTTCTTCTGGTTTTATTTTCCTATCTGCTGGGTTCTGTTTCTTTTAGTTACTTTATTTCCAAGAGAATAAAAGGGGTGGATATCCGTAAAGTTGGTAGCGGTAATGCAGGAGCTACCAACATCTCCAGGGTTTTAGGTTTGAAATTTGCCTTGCTGGTGCTGTTCCTGGATGCTTTAAAGGGGTTTGTTGTCGCTCTGCTGGCATCTTACCTCACCACGAATACCCCTCTTTTCCTCCTATGCTGCGGCGCTGTAATTATCGGGCATAATTGGCCTGTTTTCTTTGGTTTCAAAGGGGGGAGAGGCGTAGCGACGACACTGGGTGTTTTCCTGGTAATTGCACCGATACATACACTAATAGTTCTTTCTTTCTTAATAATTATTATTGGGTTGACACGCTATGTTTCCCTTGGTTCCATAATTGGAGCCATATCTGCGCCTGTTGTTCTGCTGCTTTTGCGCTATCCGCTTCCTTATTTTATTTTTGGCATGGCAGTATGCCTGCTGCTTTTATGGAGACATGCTCCCAATATCAAGAGGCTTCTACAGGGGAAAGAATCCAAACTGGGCGAAAAGGTTAATATATAAAAGAGAGGAAAAGACCGATGGAGATTGGCGTTATCGGCGCAGGAAGCTGGGGGACTTCTCTGGCCAAGCTACTGGCGGAGAAGGGCTTTAAGGTCACTCTTTGGGTGAGAAGAGAAGAATTGCGGCGAAGTATTTCGCAAAATCATGAAAACACGGACTATCTACCGGGTGTTTTGTTGCCTGAGTCATTACAATTAACTTCTGAGCTGAGAAACGCTGTTCAGGGAAAGGAAATAATTGTTCTAGCCGTTCCCTCTCACGTTGTTGGGGAGGTAGTAGCGAGTATTAAATTTTTTTTAGAGCGCGGCACTATTATTGTCAATACGGCCAAGGGTCTTTCCGAGGGCTCTTTAATGCGAATGTCCGAGGTAATAAAGGACAGGCTCGGGCCGGATAGTTCCTGCAAGATTACCGTTTTATCCGGTCCCAACCATGCCGAAGAAGTAAGCCGCCTTGTTCCGACGGCAACGGTCGTCGCTTCCAGTGATGCGGCTGTGGCAGAAAAAGTTCAGGATATCTTTATCACCTCCTATTTTCGAGTTTATACAAATCCGGATGTAATCGGAGTAGAGCTCGGAGGCGCCCTTAAAAATGTCATCGCCCTGGCAGTCGGGGTATGTGAAGGTCTGAACTACGGAGACAATACTAAGGCGGCACTTTTAACAAGGGGACTGGCAGAAATTACGCGCCTGGGGGTCTGCCTGGGAGCCAAGCAGGGAACATTCAGTGGTTTAACAGGCTTGGGAGATCTTTTTGTAACATGTAACAGCCCTCACAGCAGAAACCGCTATGTGGGAATAATGTTGGGCAAAGGTCATACCCTTGAAGAGATAACTTCCCAGATGAAGATGATTGCAGAGGGGATCAAGACAACAAGAGTTGCTTATGAGTTATCACTTCAGTATGATGTGAAGATGCCCATAACCAAAGAAGTATATAAAGTCCTGTTCCACAAAAAAAACCCACGGGAAGCGGCTGCCAATCTTATACAGCGGCCAAGGACTCATGAAATGGAAGAAATAGTGTTCCAATAAAATAGGGTTCGCTTGTCCCATGGAAATATAGCAGCGCTTTGCTGTAGGCGGAAATCCGGCCTAATATAAACCTGTTTGGTGGTAAAAAAACAAACAGGTTTTTCTTTATTTAATGTAATATTGTCCTTTTATCTTCATATAAATATAACGTTAAAACATTTTTTGTTGTAACTTTGTCCGAAATTAAAGGAGGGGAGAAGTTGTGAAGTTCGACCTTTTTAAGGATATTATCGAACGAACAGGAGGTGATATTTATTTAGGCGTTGTTGGTCCGGTCAGAACGGGTAAATCAACTTTTATAAAAAAGTTTATGGAAATACTTGTTCTCCCCAATATCGATAACCCTCATGTCCTGGAAAGAACCAAGGATGAACTGCCCCAGGGAAGTGCCGGCAAGACTATTATGACTACTGAGCCAAAATTTGTTCCGGACGAAGCGATAGAAATTAAGTTGGAAGAAAATATAAGCATGAGAGTACGGCTTGTAGACTGTGTGGGTTATACTGTTCCTGGAGCAGTAGGTTACGATGATGAAGGTAAGCGCAGAATGGTTTCCACTCCATGGTTTGACGAACCTGTTCCTTTTGAACAAGCTGCAGAGACAGGCACACGTAAAGTTATACAGGACCATTCCACCATAGGTGTAGTTATTACAACAGACGGGACAATCACTGATATTCCCAGAGAAAGCTACATAGAGGCCGAAAGAAGAGTAATCAGCGAATTGAAAGAAATTGGAAAACCTTTTGTAGTGGTTCTCAATTCCACCATGCCTTTTTCCGAAAGCACGCTGCAACTCGAACAAGAGCTTTCACAAAAATATGAAGTACCGGTCGTTTCATTGAACTGCCTGGAACTCGAGGAGAGCAATATCAACCTTCTTTTTAAAGAAATCCTTTATGAATTTCCTGTTCAGGAAATTAATATTAATTTACCTTCCTGGGTAGAGGCGCTGGAACCTTCTCATGAGCTGTCTATTGAATATACCGACATTGTCCGTGAACATCTCCTCAATGTGGAGCGCTTGAGGGATATCGAAACTGCCGTGGAAGCAATTAGGAAGTATGATATTGTAGAAGAGGCATTAATCCGAAATATAGAGCCGGGTAGAGGTTATGCACTGTTTGAAATTACTGCGCCGCAGGAACTCTATGATAAAATACTATCCCAGATCTGTGAAGTTGAAATTGAAGACCAGGCCGATCTGCTTAAAGTACTGAAAGAGTTTGCCTATGCCAGAAAAGAATTTAACAAAATTGCACAGGCTCTGCAAGACGTTAAAGAAAAAGGTTACGGTATTGTTCCTCCTTTTCTGGAGGAAATATCGCTGGAAGAACCGGAGATCATCCGCCAGGGTAGCCGTTTTGGTGTTCGACTCCAAGCCAGTGCTCCCTCTTTACATTTCGTACGCGTGGATATTAAATCGGAATTTACTCCCATTGTCGGCACGGAAAAACAAAGTGAAGAACTGGTGAACTACCTGCTGGAAGAGTTTGCGGAGAATCCAGAAAAACTCTGGGAGTCAAATTTATTTGGAAAATCCCTCTATGAACTGGTAAAGGACGGTATTTCCGGAAAATTGAGTAATATGCCCGCTAATGCGCAGCAGAAACTTCGCGAAACTCTGGAAAGAATACTTAACGAAGGCAGTGGCGGGTTAATCGTTATCATTTTATAGCCTTCGGCAAATGCATATTGTAAACAGAATAAAATTTAAAAGAAGCACTTCTTGTTCAGAGGTGCTTTTTTGTTTCCGGTTGCACGAAGATGCATTTTACTTCCTAAATAAGGGAATATAGTTATTATCATACTTTTTAAGAAAATATTACATGTTGTTACATCTCCTGATGGTTGATATAATTCAACCGAACAAAGCTCGAAAGGAAAAAGTCGCGATGCTTATATCCACTATTTATGGCGCTAACATCTGTGTTGATCCCGGAACTGTAAATACATCAATTTTCGTAAATAAAAAAGGTGTTGTCCTCTTTCAACCTTCTTTAATAGCTCTTAAAAGTAACGGCTCGGTGCTGGCTATTGGCGACGAGGTAAAAAAAATGATTGGCCGCACTCCGGAAAATGTAAAAATTTATAAACCTATTCAAAATGGTGTGGTCGTAAACTTTGATCTAGCCAAGACTATGCTAAAGCATTTTTTTTCCAAGGTTTTTCGCCTTCGCACTCCTTTGGCAAAACGAGTGGTTGTCCCTCTCTCTACCGGAGTTACAGATATTGAAAAAAGAGCTCTCCATGAGGCTATAAGACAAGCCGGGTTAAAAAATGTTTTTTTTATTGAGGCTCCCATTGCAGACGCCTTGGGCGCAAATATTCCGATCGATGAAGAGACTGGAAGAATGATTGTGAATGTTGGAGGCGGGACAACCGAAATTGCCGTCCTATCCTTCGGCGGCATTGTAACAAGTTGCTGCGTCCATCTGGGTGGTGAATACATGAATCAAGCCATCGTCAAACATATCAAAAGAAACCATGGCATGGCAATCGGGGAGAGGACTGCCGAAGAAATAAAAATCAAAATCGGCTCCGCTTCCCGTATCCCTCTTGAATATATGGATATTAGGGGTAAAGATATTATCAGCGGTTTGCCCAGATCCTGTACGGTGAGTTCTCAAGAAATACAAGAAGCGCTTGCTGAAGCTGTCGAAGTTATAATTAAAAACATAAAGGATACCCTGGAAAGGACTCCTCTGGAACTGGCGCTTGATATTATGAGAACCGGGATAACTTTAACAGGTGGCGGATCTTTATTGAAAGGTTTAAGAAAAGCGGTGTCTGAGGCTACAGGGATTCCTGTTCAACTGGCGGGGAACCCTCTGGAGGGTAATGTTTTGGGTGCAGGGAAGATTGTAATAGACCATAACCTCTGGAAAAATTTGTCTGTCGTTGCCCAAGAAGCCCGATAAACAGGGCTTCTTTTATAGGTTTTTTAAAGGAACATAATTGATTGCTCATACGTCTTTCTAGTATATGAGTACTTACAGAAATATGTATTGGCAATTCAATTCGCATGGGGAGTGGTGTAGATATGAGAAAAATATTTTTTCTTTCTCTAATTTCTCTAATCATTATAACTGTGTCTCTTTTTACCGGCTGCAGTATATTTAACAGATCAAATAGTTCAAAACCTCCGGAGGAGCAAAGGCAGGAAGAAAAAGTAAGCGAGGGGGAAATCACGGAGCCGGAACAGCAAATGCCCGCAGAAAAGCCCCGGGAAGATACACCACGGGAAGATACCCCAGAATACGAAGTGATAGAAGATCTCGATACTTTACCTGAAAAAATAGCCGAGACTCTCGAACATTTAAAGCGTCAAAGAGGATATTTTGTGTTTAATCCTAAGGATTATGGAACCGGAAACGACCTTTATGTGCTGATCAGCGCGGGAGAAAAACCTACCGGCGGCTATTCTATCAATATAGATTCTTTAACCCTGCAAAACAACACTTTAAAGGTAGTAGTTAAAGAACAGGAGCCTGCTGCTGAAGACGGGGTTATACAGGTTATAACCTATCCTCTAGTGGTTGTAAAAATGTATGATTTAATCGAAGGAATTTATGTCATTGATGAAGACAATGAGGAATTCAAAGGAATAACTACGAAAAATCTACCATCAGACTAAAATGTCACCTGAATTAGGCTGCAGCTGGCTCTGCCTGCCTTAAGAAACACGGACGCTAGGGTCTTACCCCTAAGGCAACTTGTTATATAAATGGTTATACTGTATGCTTATGGTAATTTATTAAGTGTTTAAGTACATAATATGTTCATATAGATTTTTAACTCACATTTTTCGCAAGCTTTTTCGGGGCCCGGTCTAAGTTAAGCTTGTTTTTTTTAAAAACAGACACTATACTTATAAGTGCTTTACAATAATCAAATAGTGAAGTCCTAAGAAGGTGGAAGAGTGTGTTGTAAAAATAACTTTATCAAAAATATCTGCTTTTTAAGATGGGAAAAATTAAAAAAACAATTTTACAGTACTATAGAAAAACAGATAGTGGAAGTTAAAGAAAAACCGTACAAAGTTGCTTTTGGATGCGCTATAGGAATAAGCATCAACTTTATCCCCACATTTGGGGTTGGATTTATTTTGGCCTTTTTTCTGGCAGGACTGTTTAAGGCTAACAAAGCAAGTGCAGCCGTAACAAGTTTAGTTACTGGGCCATTAGTTCCCTTGATGTATGCCTTTAACTTTTTCCTCGGAGGTTTAATCTGGGCCCCTGTGATGGAAAAAGAAAACCTATGGGATTTTATTATCGGCCAGTACGCCTTAATTTTAAAACTCGGTGATTTTAAAGCAAAGATTTTAAGCTTCCTAGAGCTTTTTGGCTTTACTTTTCTACTGGGGGCGACAGTAAATGCTGTCCTATTTGGCATTGCTTGTTACCTTTTAGTTAATTACTTACTCAATAAATACTATCAGTGAAACAAATGGTTCGTAGATAATATTATTCAGGAATTAACTATTTTCGTGCAGGCAAAAGGAATTTTAATATTTTAGAACTGCTATTTTCATAGAGAGAAACAAGCTGTTCTTCTGAAAAGTAAAGTTTGCTATCCTCATTCTCCTTTACTATTTTGGTATTTATCAAAAACTGTAGGGCATCAGGCCTGTAATCACGCATTTTTACCATCCGTTCCATAAAAGTTCTTGGCCTTATTCCGAGTTCTTCACGGGTTACAGCATTTTCAGCATCTAAAGCATTTTTTTGCCTGAATATTTTTAATACAGAAATGATTGCACGCCTTTGAAGAACAAGTGGCAGGACAAGGCTGAGAATTAATAACAAGACAATTATCATTATAAAATAGAGAATTTGCATCGCGCATCACCTTTCCTTCTAGAAATATTACAATTGTATTTGACGGTTATAGAAAGACGGGGATTGTTGCCGTTTTTTCTAAAAACCAACGTTATTATACCATTTCTTGATAAGATGAACAATCTTATACTAACTCTTGACACGATCCAATCCATCCAGGTTATTGACTTTATGACTCTATAGTGGTAGAATAAATAGTGCTATCGGGGCGTGGCGCAGCTTGGTAGCGCGCTTGACTGGGGGTCAAGAGGTCGCAGGTTCAAATCCTGTCGCTCCGACCAGCATAAACCGGCAGAAAATGGGCATTCGTTAATGCCACATGATTCTGCCGGTTTTCTATTTTAGGATAAAGCTCTGCAGATCTTCTGCCATGACATATATTTCCGGCTTCTTCCACTGCAACATCCCCAAAGGAGGATTCGTAAAAGTCCTCTTTTGTCTTTTGGTTTTTGTTATGCAGAACCTTCATTCGCTTGACTAAAGCATTACACTCGGATTGGACAGGTAAATCAAATTGATATTTAAAGTAGATTGTTAAGAGGAACAATCCATTACATCCATAATAAAATAATGAGTAGGAAATAGAGAAAACATATACTTCACAGCCAGATAAATCTGAAATATAAAGAATATAAAATGAAAACTGCTATAATTATACTGTTTTTAGCGATTAAATGCTGTTAGCCTCTATTATTAAGGACCTGTATTATATTTTTAAAAAAAGTTCTTGTAATCATTGACTTTTTCACTTAATTTGTTAAAATTTAATTTGACCTTTTAAAAATATTAAAAAGGGGGTTTTGAAAATGCGCGCTTTAGGCCGTCACGTTCTAGCTGAATTTTATGGGTGTTCTCCTGATATATTAAACAATACGGCACAAATCGAAGAAATAATGGTAAATGCAGCCCTGGAAGCCGGAGCCGAAATTAGAGAAGTGGTCTTCCATGAGTTTACTCCCCAGGGAGTAAGCGGAGTTGTTGTAATATCTGAGTCGCATCTGGCTATTCATACATGGCCCGAATTCGGTTATGCTGCGGTGGATGTTTTTACTTGTGGAACTGCAGTAGATCCTTGGATTTCATGTTACTATTTAAAGAGGCGCTTTACCGCTGAACGAATGGCGGCCAAGGAAATAAAACGCGGCATTTTCGAACTAAACGACGACAGTACAGACCTTGTTCAGACCCAACAAAAATCTGCCGTTTAGAAGCCAAAGGAGGTTTTTTCTTGCCGTTACGTAGCGGGAAATGGTATATTGAGTATACACATCCTACACAAGCGCATATGTATGGTGTTCAAAGATATATCTATAGTGGGCAAACTAAATACCAGCGTATTGAGATTATGGAAACAGAATTTTTTGGACGATGTTTAATCCTTGACGGGAATATCCAGTCGGCTCAATTTGATGAATACATTTATCACGAAGCGCTGATTCACCCGGCTATGGTAATGCATCCTTCCCCGAGAGAAATACTGGTTGTTGGCGGTGGGGAGGGAGCCGCGTTAAGGGAGATATTGAAGTATTCTTCCGTGGAAAAGCTGTTAATGGTAGATATAGACAGCGAAGTAGTTGAGGCTTGCAAGTTATATTTACCGGAATGGAGCCAGGGAGCGTTTGATAATCCTAAAGTGGAACTCCGCTTTATGGATGCCCGCAAATATCTTGAAGAAAACGACGATAAATGGGATATTATATTCTTTGATCTTACGGAACCCCTAGACGACAGCCCGTCCTACTTGCTGTTTACCAAGGAGTTTTACCAACTGGTAGCCAAAAGGGTTAAAGATGGGGGAAGTATTGCCCTGCAGGCAGGCAGTCTTAATCCCTTTCTGCTCGAATGCCATAGTGCAATTTTCAATACCCTGAAGCCTGTTTTTAACAATGTTAATTCCTATGGGACTTTTATTCCTTCCTACGACTCAAACTGGGGTTTTATTTACGCTTCTCAGGATATCAACGCTCTTACTATCACACCTTCCGCCGTAGATAGGCGACTTAAAGAAAGGGAGATTCATGATTTAAGATTTTATGACGGTTTAACACATCAACACATTTTTACTTTAACCAAGAATATTCGCACATTGCGAGCTGCTGAGAGGCGTATTATTGAAGACAACAATCCTCTTTTTATTTATTAAATGATATTAAAGCTTCCTTAATATAAAGGGAAGCTTTTCTTTATAGCTAAAAATACTGTAGAAAGAGGGAGCTTCTAAATGGAAAAAACCTTTGTAATGCTTAAGCCGGATGCAATTCAGCGCAGTCTTGCCGGCGAGATAATCAGCAGGCTTGAAAAAAGAGGGTTAAAACTGGTCGCTCTGAAAATGCTTTTAATAGATAGAGGATTGGCCGAACAGCACTATGGGGAACATAAAGGAAAGCCTTTTTTTGATGATCTGGTTAATTTTATTACCTCCGGTCCGGTAATAGCTATGATCTGGGAAGGGAAACAAGCAGTTCAAGTAGTACGTAAAATGATGGGGAGTACAGATCCTCAAGAAGCGATGCCGGGAACTATAAGAGGTGATTATGGCCTCTTTACCGGCAATAATATCATTCACGGATCAGATTCACCGGAAAGCGCACGCAGGGAGATTTCTCTTTTCTTTTCTGAGGATGAGATAATAGTCTATCATAAAGAAAGTGATAAGTGGTTATATGGTTAGAGCCAGTAACCAACAGGGCATTATGAAGACGGCAGGCGCAGAATTATGGACAATTCTGCGCCTTGTCGATTCTGCTTTTTAACCTTCTCATCTAAGTTACCAGTATTCCTTAGCCAACCGCATCATCTCTTCGAATGTATCTCTGGCCGGCAAGCCTTTGGCCTCAGTTTCTTCTATCCATTCTTGGTTTATATCATTAACATATTCACCCCACGAAGCCATTTCTTCGGGAGTTAATTCTATGAATTTATTTCCTTTTTCTCTTAACTTTTGCAACGCGGCTTCGGTCTCTTGCTGCAACAGTTCAACACTTTCTTCCGATACCGTATCAAAACACTCCACCAGTATCTCCTGGAGATCGGGAGGCAGGTTATTCCAAGTTTCCAGATTTACGAGATATCCGACGCCGGAGTTTGTAAGCCCTCCATCCCCAAATACGGTGTGACAATTTACTAATTCAATTAGGTTCATGGCATCAAGCGTTAACCATTGCAGGAACTGACCTTCAAAAAGGCCTCTTTCAAAACCCATGTACCAATCGTTCACTGGAACTTCTATGGCAGCGCCACCCATCTTATTAATCATTTTTGAGACATCGCCATAAGCCTGTATTTTCATGCCCTTTATATCCTCAGGTGTCCTGACCTCTTTTTTGGTGGTATGCAAATCTTGACCTGGCATGGCGAAAATACTTAGCCACCTCACCCCTGTCTTCTCCATCTCTTCCTGAAGCTCCGGCACATTATTCAATAGATCCTTATATACTTGGCTCATAACGCGGTGATCGGGAAACTCTTCGGAAAAAAGCCGATGCCATATTAAGTTTAAATCATGGATGCCGGTGCTAAAAGTCGAAACAAACCATGCTATATCGGCTACACCGGTCGAGATACCTGAAAAAGTATCTTCATATTTTACTAGCGATTCGGAAAAATAAGGTGTTATCTTTACTCTACCGTTTGTCCGCTCTTCAACCATTTTTATCGCTTTTACACTTTGTTGGGCTAGAGTGAGTTGCTCGGGCCCCCAGTCGGTAAAGGTAAGATGATATACCTCTGATTCTGTATCCTTAGGTGATCCGATTCCTTCAGGAGCCGTCGTGGAGTCACCACAACCCGCCAAAAGAAAGGAAAATACTAAAACGCTTAACAACAAAATCAACACAAACTTTTTCATTCCTTTTGTTCCCCCCATTTTAATATTACTTCCTACAAAAGTGTTCAGTTCTAGATTGAACCTTCGTTCAAGACCACTCCTCTCTAAAAGATCTTAGATAACCAAAAAAATAATATAAGGCTTATGTATCAGTCGTAACACAATTGAATTTCTTTTGAAGGTTCTAACAATATTAATTATATTTATAAAGTTAAATTTTGTTTGTCATTTATCTGACAATTTCATGGTATTTGTTTTTACTAACCCAAAACATGATGAACGGGCAACATAGCCTTTACACCCTAACATGGGATGAACATAAAACAGCAGGGAAATATTTAGATCCCTGCTGTTTTTAAATAAAACTAACAGATAATAATTATTTTCCTCTCAGCTTTATGATTTCATCCAAAGGATATTTCTCATGGGTCTCGTGGGGGGGTGTGTACTCATATCGCCTACCGACCTTGTATATACCGGTGCGATAACAATATCCAGCAATATGACGGGTTTGTTTACTTTTTTGAACACGAGAGGACAGTGAAGCAGACCTTTGGGAATATAAAGAATTGAAGTGGTATCGATTTTATGCACTTCAGCTTCTTCACCCAGTGTTATCTCAATTTCAGCGTCAAACTCGAAAAAATTTTTAGGATTACTACCGATAAAGCATAAATACTGGTCAAAATTATGAGCATGGGGCTTGGGGTTCATTGTTGTAGGTTCGTTAACACACATCATTGTGATACCCGCCGGGAAGCCCGGAAAATCAGCGCCGACACAGTTACCTTCTCCACATGCATGTAATATGGGAAATGTGCCTTTATGCAGTGGTTCCCTCAAAATATACTTACCATATTTTGTTTCAACCATATATTTAATAAAACCTCCTTAGTTTATTGATTTATGCTGCTTGACACTATCTGCCGTAACCGCAGATAGTGCCTTAAATCGGCTATTTCTGTTTTTTGTATTCAGGAGATAATAAAACATGGCTAAAAAAAATAGGCTTATCAGTTCTTAGGAACTTTAATTTCCTCATTATTGGTTTCTGTAAGGTTTTGTTAAAATATATTTCCCATAGTATTTCTCATTTTTTACTCTTATGCTTTAATTCTCAGCTTTTTATTTCTTCCAGGGAAAATTTCGGCAGTTTCCTGTGAGGAGGTTCCTCGGAAAACCCGCCAACCCTTTCATACTGGGGAGCGAAACAAATATGCATGAATAAAACAGGTTTATTCACCTTTTTAAATTCCAGGGGTGTGTGCATCAACCCCTTGGGAATATATACTATTGAGGTGGTATCGATCAAATGTTTTTCAGATTCCTCACCTAGTGATAATTCAATTTCTGCATCAAACTCGAAAAAATTAAGCGGGTTACCTCCAAAAAAACATAGAAACTGATCATAATTATGTGCATGCGGTTCCGAGGTCATGATAAAAGGTTCTGAAATGTAAGTACCTGTTATATCTGCCGGGAAATCCTGGAATATAGCCCCGGCACAATCGTCTTCCCCGCAAACGTGAATAACTTGCATACCCGTTCTTTCACTTTTATACAAAGGTTCTTTAATTATATACTTCTCGTATTTCGTTTCGGCCATTTTAAATATTCTCCCATCTCTGTGCTTGTATTTATAAATTGCAGCAAATTCTTTAACTTATATTAAGATACAATTACACAAATTTTAAGAGTTCAAATAGTATTAATAGTCTATTAATTATATCCTAAAACCAAATTATGTCTGTCATTTACCTGACAATTTTATAATCTTGGAGAAAAAAATTATAATGGCGATATAAAAGCTATACATTAAAAGTGCTCCCAAGCACTGATTCTGTCTTAAAAGTTTTAAGAAGTATATATAGCAGCCATCAAGGGGAGTCTCCAGGCAGCGAGAAAGAGATGAAGAAGTCTTGAGCAACCGGGAGAAGGAGGTTCTTAAATTTGTCGGTCTTGGCTATACCAATAAACAGATTGCCGAGCAATTGAATTAGACTTTTAGTTATTTACTTCTTTATTTATACTGTTAAAACAATAGGCGGCGTTTTTTTTGTCCCCTAAAAGATCGTACAATACCCCCATTTCAAATAATATTTTTGGCTCCAATGGATTTAAGGACAGCGCTTTTTTAAAGTTTTGCAGTGCTTTTATAAACTCACCTGTAAGGGTGTAGGCTCTGCCAAGGCAATAGCAAACCTCCCAGTCACAAGGTATGGCTGCCTTAACTTTTTCAAAAGCTTCAATGGACTCTCTGTACCTTCGCAGATTGAAATAGATTGCGCCCATGTTAAAATACCCTATATAGAAAGAAGGATCCGCCTCCACAGATAAAGCAAATTCAGACAAAGCTTCCTCGTATTGTTTTTCACCGGCATAAATGTTACCGATAGCATTATGAACGAAGGCATTAAGGTGGGGATCACGGCTTAATGCCTTTACCAGTCTAAGTTCGCTCAAAGCCTGGTTTTTTAAACCTTGTTGGCTGTAGGCCAGCCCCAAACAAAAATGACCAAAGATAAAATTAGGTTCCAGCTTTATTACTTTTTCAAACTCCTTGATTGCCTCTTCCAGCATCGCAAGATCCCAGAATCCCAGGCCTTTGCGGAAAGAGTCAATTCCCTGTTCGCTTTCCAGTTTTAAGAGAGACTTTTTCATGGAAGTATCGCTTTTTTCTGAGTAAAAACTTTCCCATAAACCGGGGATTTCCTCTCTTCTTTCATTCCTAAACTCTATATCCTGGAGAAAACCCTCCGGGAGGACATCGGGCAGGTCGAAATTATATTTTTTTTGCAACTCATTAACCTTTTCTTCAAAGTACAGCCAATACTTAACGCATTGATCCATGATGTTGCGTAAGTTCAACAGGCTGTTAATAAGGTTTTCTTTTTCCTGTTCGCCAGGATTATTCTTTAGGTTTTCTTCAATTTCCTGTATTAAATCAAGGATTATTTCAAAGCCCTGGAAATACATGACTTGACCTCCTTAACGTAAATATTTTATAATAAAGCCACTGGTTTTTTCGGTTTCTTTTTTTGTTGTACTCTTTGTCGATCTTATTTATGCATTCTCTTATAACGGTAAATTTTTCAGCCATAAGAGTTGACGCTTAAATAAAAATAGGTTATACTAATAAATGCATTGCTTAAAAAAAAAGTGCATGCCGGCGTAGCTCAACAGGCTAGAGCGGCTGATTTGTAATCAGCAGGTTGCGGGTTCGAGTCCCACCGTCGGCTCCATTAACGCATGGAGAGGTACCCAAGTCCGGCCAAAGGGGGCAGACTGTAAATCTGCTGGCGTTGCCTTCACTGGTTCAAATCCAGTCCTCTCCACCATTAAATTTAAAGGGAGCTTTGCTCCCATAACATGGGCCATTAGCTCAGTCGGCAGAGCACCTGACTTTTAATCAGGGTGTCCCAGGTTCGAATCCTGGATGGCTCACCATATTACGTGCGAGAGTGGCGGAAAGGCAGACGCGCCAGGTTCAGGACCTGGTGGGAGCGATCCCGTGGGGGTTCAAATCCCTTCTCTCGCACCAGTATTTATGAAACTCCTGGTAAATCCAGGAGTTTTTTATATGTGCGCCCGGCATGGGCGATAGCTTGGCGGTGAAAGTCCGCTGTGGGCCTGGCAGTGGG
>CZCB01002424.1_pt2 | contig 16099 bp, 14 predicted proteins | sample 591991 | NCBI WGS metagenome assembly CZCB01 (sample SAMEA3556809, study PRJEB10932) | anaerobic digester metagenome | reverse complement strand
AATTTCAATAAATCATTAAATTTGCAAAAAAAATGAAAGCATTAAAAATTTTTGTCATATTAATTTTTGTGTCACAGCTATCGATGGCACAGACTACTAATGGTCCCATTATAAAATTTGATAAACAATCGTACAATTTTGGTGAAATCACTCAAGGTGCTAAAGCAGAAGTTGATTTCATATTTACTAATACAGGAAATGAGCCTCTTATTTTATCAAATGTACGCAGCAGCTGTGGTTGCACTGTACCTAAATGGACTAATGAACCTGTGAAGCCAGGAGAACAAGGCAAAATCACTGTTAAATATGATTCTAATAGAATTGGTAGTTTTTCTAAACAAATTACTGTGAGCTCAAATGCGAATAATGGAAATGTAATTTTATTGATCACTGGCAAAGTAAATCCTAAACCAGCTGAAGCTATTCCTTATACTAATACTGATGCTTCTGGTACTCCTATAGCTCAATAATTTTAAAAAAATAATAATTATGAAAAAATTATTTTTTGTTTTTTTGATTTTTATTTGTGTGGGAGCTCTATCTGCACAAGAGCCCATGATGTCTTTCGATAAGACCTCTCATGATTTTGGCAAAATTAAAATGACTGAAAAAGTGAGTGTAGATTTTACAATTAAAAATATTGGTAAAACACCTTTATTTTTATCTGAACCTAGATCTACCTGTGGCTGTACTGTAGCTTCTTATCCTAAAGAACCAATTATGCCTGGGCAGTCTAGCAAAATAACTGTAACTTTCGAACCAGAAAAAGAGGGCCCTTTTACTAAACAAATTACTATTTTTTCTAATGCAGAAAATTCCCCTGTAACCTTAATTATCAAAGGTGAGGTAATTAAATAATAATGTTTATTAACAAATTAATTTTCTTAAGTTTTAAATAATATTTTATAATTATTAAAAAAATCATGAATATATGTTAAGTATTTCAAAAAAAGGTCAAATGATGCCCCCTTCCCCCATTAGGAAGTTAGTTCCTTATGCAGATGCAGCTAAAAAAAGAGGTATCAAAGTTTATCATTTAAATATAGGTCAGCCAGATATAGAGACTCCCAAAATAGCATTAGATGCATTGAAAAATATTAATCTTAAGGTTATAGAATATAGTCATTCTGCAGGTATTTTATCATTTAGAGAAAAATTATGTAAATATTATGAAGAAAATAATATACATGTTACCCCAGATGATATTATCGTAACTACAGGTGGCAGCGAAGCTATATTATTTACTTTCGGCTCTATCATGGATAATGATGATGAGGTTATTATCCCAGAACCATATTATGCTAATTATAATGGATTTGCTATAAATGCTGGTGTGAAAGTCGTTCCAGTAATGTCTCATATAGAAGAAAATTATGCGCTACCTCCCATAGAAGAGTTTGAGAAATACATTACTCCTAAAACTAAAGCTATACTTATCTGTAACCCTAATAATCCTACTGGTTATTTATATAGCCGTGAAGAAATAGAAAAATTAGGCGAATTAGTGAAAAAACACAATTTATTCCTGATAGCTGATGAGGTTTATAGAGAGTTTGTATATGATGGTACAGAGCATTTCTCTGTTATGCATTTAAAAGGAATAGAACAAAATACAATATTGGTAGATTCAGTTTCTAAGCGTTATAGTGCTTGTGGTTTTCGTATTGGTATGGTCATATCTAAGAACAAAGATGTGATGACTACTGCTATGAAATTTGCTCAAGCTAGATTGAGTCCTCCTACATTTGGACAAATTGCTGCAGAGGCTGCTATTGATGTAGATAAATCATATTTCGAAGCTATTAAGAAAGAATATGTAGCTAGACGTAATGTAGTTATCGAAGGTATCAAAAGTATTCCTGGAGCTTATTGTCCTACACCTAAAGGAGCTTTCTATGTGATGGCTAAGCTCCCAATAGATGACTCAGACAAATTCTGTCAATGGCTTTTGGAAAAATTTAATGAAAATAATGAAACTGTGATGCTCGCACCAGCTACGGGTTTCTATTCTGTGCCAGAGAGAGGCTTGCAAGAAGTGAGAATCAGCTATGTACTCAATGTAGATGATATGAAACGCAGCATGGAACTACTGAAAAAAGCCATAGAAGTTTATCCAGGCAGGAAATAAAATTAATCTCAATATCTGAATATTTCTATCTGTTCTTAAAATATTCGGTTCTATGACGTTTATTGTAGGTAAATTATTTTAACTGTTCAATTGTTATTTATTAATCCATAAATGTACACAAATGAGCACAAATAAGAAATTCAATCCCAAAATCTTTTAATCCCACAAATCCCAGTTCAGACAATAAATAGCTAGTTATTAACCCTGACCTTTAGGTCAGGGTATGTTATAAAAAGAGTTATGGGCTTTAACCCTGAATAACATATTTATTAATTTACTTTTCTTTGTCAACCACGCAAAGAAAAGTAACAAAAGAAAAGTCTCCACTTGGGAAATGAGGTATTGCTCGAGCTTACTAATTATTGTAAAGATATTATTTTTAAACAAAATGTTGATAAAGATTTTATTATCTAAACGCCTATTTTAATTATTCAATTTATTCTTTTACATATCCTTTTAGATTGAGAACTACTAAGCTATGCTCTGGATCATTAGTAATCACAGTAATTGTTTTTTGTTGTTCCCCTCTTCTACCAGATGTATTAAAAGTAGCTTTGATGACAGATTTTTCTCCTTTTTTCAAAATAGTTTTTTCTGGGGCAGTAGCTGTACATCCGCAGCTAGATTTTACTTTTAAAATTTTAAGATCATTTTTACCTTCATTTCTAAATGGAAATTCAATAGTAACTGATTGGCCAGATTTAATCGTATCAAAAACAACTTCTGTCTTCTCAAATACTATTTTAGGAGCATTAGCTTTATCTTTTTCTGTCATCCAGCTGAAATCTTGACTAATATTTGCACTTACATACATTTGTTTAACAGGTTGGTCTGTGTCATCTGTTTTGAGCCCAAATCTATCAAAAACATAGCCATAATCATTACGTGCTTTTGCATCATAGGAAATAGCTATTTTTAATTCTTGATCAGGATTTATTACAATACCTCCATCTGGTATTTGAATTTTTATAAATACTGGTAAATTTTCAGCAAATATTGTAATTTTTTTATCACTAGGATTATATAAATAAATAGTATCGGTTTTTACTTGAGTATCTTTTATATCATTAAAATTAATATGATTTGATCTGAAACGTAAATTACCTATTATTTGAGGGTAATTATCAGCTTTAGTTTTTGGCTTTGGTATTACATTACCTTTTATAGTCAGAATTACATTTGAATTTTCTGGATCATTAGTAATTATTGTTACAATTTTATTAAAAGCTCCTGGTCTGCCTTGTGGATTATATACAACATCAATAAATCCAATCTGTCCAGGTAAAATAGGTGTTTTAGTATAATCAGATGTAGTGCAACCGCACGAAGGTCTCACATTTAAAATCTTCAATGTGTCATTGCCAATATTTTTAAAATTAAATCTAGCAGTTTGTTTGCCATCTTCTTCTTTTATTTGCCCAAAATCATAAACCTTACTTTCAAATAAGATCGTTGGCTTTTTCTGAGCATTTATTATCCCCATACTAATAAGGGTTAACATAAGTAAAATTGTTACTTTTTTCATATTTTGTTTTTTTATTATACAAATTTATAAAAAATAATTAATATTAAAATTTTACATTAATTTAACTAAAATTAGTTTTAATAACTAATTATTTTTTTTATACATATAATAATTTTAGATAAATAAGTATTTAATTTTTTCAATAAATATTTACAAATAAATTTAATTTTTACGAAAATTATAATTATTTTTACAAAAAAAATTATGTTTACACAATCAGTTTATATTAATCGAAGGAATAATTTAAAAAACAAAGGATTAAAAGGGATAGGTCTAATTCTAGGTAATACGGAATCTCCAATGAATTATGCAGCAAATACTTATAAATTCAGGCAAGATAGTACATTTTTATATTTTTTTGGCTTAAATTTATCAAATCTAGCAGGTGTGATAGATTTTGACAATTCAGAAGAATACATTTTCGGTGATGATGTAGAAATAGATGATATTATCTGGATGGGACCTCAACCTACTATGAAAGAATTAGCCAGTCAGGTAGGTGTAAATAAAGTTTTACCTTTTAATAATTTATATGAATATATCTCTAAACAGATAAACCTCAAACGAGAGATACATTTTTTACCACCATATAGAGCAGAAAATAAAATATTACTCAATGAGCTATTAGGCATACCTATAAAAGAATTAAAAACTAAATCTTCAGTAGAATTAGTGAGAGCTGTAGTATCGCTAAGATCTATTAAAAGTGATGAAGAAATAGCAGAAATGGAAATAGCTGCAGAAATAGGCTATAAAATGCATATGTGTGTTTTCAAAATGGCTAAACCTGGCATCAAGGAACAAGAAATAGCAGGTATGATGGATGGTATATCATATCAATATGGCGAGGGACCTTCTTTCCCTACTATTTTATCAGTACATGGCGAAACATTGCACAATCCTTATCACAATAATATCATGCAGGCAGGTCAACTTTTACTAGCTGACGCTGGTGCTCAAGCTAATAGCTTCTATGCTAGTGATTATACTAGAGTAATTCCTGTAAGTGGAAAATTTACTCAAAAACAAAAAGAAATTTACGAAATTGTTCGAAGAGCAAATCAAAATACAATTGAAATGTCTGCACCAGGGCAAAAATATTTGGATATTCATCTAGCAGCTGCTAAAGTGATAGCTAGTGGCTTAATAGAATTAGGACTAATGAAAGGCAATGCAGATGAAGCCGTAGCAAAGGGAGCACATACACTATTTTTTGTACATGGACTAGGTCATATGCTAGGATTAGATGTTCATGATATGGAAAATTTAGGTGAAAATTATGTAGGTTATGATAATGAACTAAATAGATCAACAGAATTTGGTACAGGTTCTCTTCGATTTGCTAGAACACTTAAACCAGGTATGGTAGTAACTGATGAACCTGGCATTTATTTCATCCCAGCATTAATAGAAAAATGGAAAGCAGAAAATAAATTATCAGAATTTATTAATTATAACCAAGTAGAAAAATATTTGGATTTTGGTGGTATCAGATTAGAAGATGATATATTGATTACAGATAACGGCTGCAGGTTGATAGGTAAAAGACTTCCTATCACTATTGATGAAGTAGAAAATGCTATGAAAGAATAAAACTTTAATTTTACAAAAAATATAATTATGTTTAGTGGAATAGTAGAGCAATTAGGAACAATTCAAAAAATAGAACGCCAGGGTAGCAATATAAATTTTACTATTAGAGCTCCAATGGCATCAGAGTTAAAAATAGATCAAAGTGTTAGCCACGATGGTGTATGCTTAACTGTAGTATGGGTAGATAATGCTAATCTTCTTTATAAAGTAACTGCTATTGATGAAACATTGAATAGAACTTGCTTAAAGAATTGGATAGAAGGGTATGAAGTAAACTTAGAACGTTCCATTTCAGCAAATGGTCGCTTTGATGGACATATCGTACAAGGACATGTAGATCAAACTGGCATAGTAACTAAAATAGAAGAACTCGATGGGAGCTGGAAATATTTCATAGAATATGATCAATCTAAAGGAAATATTACGGTGGAAAAAGGCTCTATATCTGTTAATGGTGTTAGCCTCACTGTAGTCGATAGTGAAAAAAATTTGTTTTCTGTAGCTATAATACCTTATACTTATGAAAATACTAATTTTCATAATTTCAAAGTAGGTACTATAGTAAATTTAGAATTCGACATTATAGGCAAATACATTAAAAAGATTTTAGAAGAATATGAAATTATAAAATGAAAATATTTTTTTATATAAAATATTTTTAGTAATTTTGCAAAAATAAATTTGGTCCGGTAGTTCAGTTTGGTTAGAATGCATGCCTGTCACGCATGAGGTCGCGGGTTCGAGCCCCGTCCGGACCGCTAAAAGAGAGATTTTACAAAAATCTCTCTTTTTTTATTTTTCTATTTATTATAAATTCTTTAGATTTGTAAAATAATTTATTTCATACTATCCAAAATTATGACAAAAGAAGAAGCAATTGAAAGAATCAAATATTTAACAGCGGAGCTCAATAGACATAATTATCTGTATTATATAAAAAATAATCCTGAAATATCTGATTTTGAGTTTGATCAACTAATGAAAGAGTTAGAACAACTAGAGAAGCAATATAATTATCGTGAACCAGATAGTCCTACTCAAAGAGTGGGAGGATTTATCACCAAAGAGTTTCCTAATCAGCCACACCGTTTCCCAATGCTTTCATTAGATAATAGCTATGACTGGAATGAAGTGGTTACATTTTTTCAAAGAAATATACCTGATTTAGAAGCTATAGAATTTGTAGCAGAGCTTAAATATGATGGATTAGCAATAAGTTGTATTTATGAAAATGGAATTCTAACAAATGCATTAACACGTGGTGATGGATTTGTAGGTGAAGTAGTAACTAATAATGTGAAAACAATTAAAAATGTTCCTTTAAGGCTTTTTGGCGATTATCCCAATTGGGTAGATATACGAGGCGAAATAATAATGCCTTTTGAATCTTTTAATAAATTAAATGAAGAAAGAGATGAAAATGGTGAAGAGCCATTTGCTAATCCTAGGAATGCTGCCGCTGGTTCACTAAAATTACAAGATTCTTCGCTAGTAGCTAAAAGAAATTTACAATTTATGCCTTATGATGTTTACACTGAAACCCCTATTTTTACTAATCATTATGAAGCAATGATGAAAGCTAAAGAATGGGGAGCTCCAGTGACTCCTTATATTAAATTGTGTCATGGATTGAATGAAGTTAAACAATTTATCAAAGAATATGAAACTAAACGCGATCAATTACCTTTTGGAATAGATGGAGTTGTCATAAAGGTTAATAGCTATGAACTACAAAAACAATTAGGATCTACAGCTAAATATCCACGTTGGGCAGTAGCTTTTAAATATAAACCAGAACAAGCTCTCACTCAAATAATTTCTGTAGATTTTCAAGTAGGACGTACTGGTGTAATAACACCTGTAGCCAATTTAAATCCAGTTTTTATTAGTGGTACAACAGTCAAAAGAGTTACTTTACATAATTTTGACTTTGTCAAGCAAAATGATATTCATGTAAAAGATTATGTTTGGATAGAAAAAAGTGGAGAAATAATTCCTAAAGTAGTAAAAGTAGAAATAGACAAACGACCAACTGATGCATCTCCAGTTTTACCACCAAAATTTTGTCCTGTATGCAATAGCCCTACCATATATAATCAAGGAGAACCATTTGTATATTGCTCTAATGAAAAAACTTGCCCACCTCAAATATTAGGTAAACTACAACATTTTATTAGCAAAGATGCTATGGATATAGAAACTCTAGGCGAAGGTAAAATAGAATTACTTTTTAGAAAAGGGCTGGTAATATCTCCTGCTGATCTTTATGATTTGAAATATGATCAATTATTGGGTCTAGAAAATGAATATGAATCATCAGATGGTAAAATACGAAAAGTTAGATTCCAACAAAAAACAGTAGAAAATATTCTGAAATCAATAGAAAAATCTAAATCAAAACCATTTGATAGAGTATTGTATGCTCTAGGAATCAAAAACATTGGTTCAATAATGGCTAAAAATATAGCTAATTATGCAAAATCATTAGATAGATTAATGCAAATGAGCAAAGAAGAACTAAGACAAATACCAGATGTAGGGGAAATAACCGCTCAATCTATCATAGATTGGTTTTCGGATGCAGATAATTTAGATTTAATAAAAAGATTAAAACAAGCTGGCTTGAAATTTGATATAGAAAAAGAAACACAACAATCAGAAAAGTTAAAAGGATTAAATTTTGTAATTTCTGGTGTTTTCGAAGAAATAGAAAGGGATGATTTGAAAAAATTAATAGAAATTAATGGTGGTAAAGTAGTTTCATCAGTATCAAGTAATACTGATTATTTGATAGCGGGAGAAAATATGGGTCCTGCTAAACGACAAAAAGCTAATGAACTCAATATACCAATTATTTCTTTTAAAGAATTTTTAGAAAATTTTAAAATATAAAAATATGAAAAATTCAATTTTATTAGTAGTATTTTTCAATTTATTTTTCATAAATATTGAAAATAGTTCTGCACAATTAGCACAAATCAAACAAATTAATTTTGTTTTTAAAACTCCGCCTTTATCTCCTGAATATAACAGAGAACAAGAATTTATTATTAAAAAAAATAAAATCAAATTAACTATAAAAAAACAAAATGAAGTCATAGAAAAGACAAAAGTAAGAATAAGCTCAGAAGAGTGGGAAAACATTACTAAATATTTCAATATGAACAAGATACAAATTGGTCCTGAAAAAACAAAATATGACTATGAAGGATGCGTTGGAGGAGTTACATATATGGCTACAGTTATTTATAAAAATAAAGAAATCCAAAAGGGATTATGTTATGAATGTGCTAATAGGCAATTTGGCAATATGCAGGGTAATGTTAGAGAATTTTATAATTATTTAAAGTCATTATTTCCAGATTTTAAAGAATTAAATGAATGAGCTGAAGGATGATTAAAAAATGAAACTAAAAGATTAGAGGGGTATATATTGTGTATTGCAAACTTTTATGTTTAACTTTTCATGTTAAATAATTTTATTAATTTTGTAAAAAATAAAAATTATGGAATATTCAGCCGAAAACATAGAAAAAATGCTAGTTTTAACCAAAGAAGGCAAACGAGAATTTCTAGACAAGCTATATGAATTCCTCAACGAGAACAAATTGACAGCATTAGATTATCAGAGAATCAAGATTTTATCAACAGCTCCTATTTGTCCCAGATGTGATTGTGAATATGTAACTAAAGCTGGTAAGAGTGATGGTAGACAAGTTTATAAATGTAAAAAATGTGGTTATAGATTCAGAGAAACTGCAAAATCACTTGTCTATTATTCTCATAAATACTATCTTTTAATGAATTATATAAAATGCATGCTTGAGGGTAAAAGCCTCAGAGCCTGCGCAAAAGAAGTTGGCATTAGTTTACCAACAAGTTTCAAATGGAGACATAAAATCTTATCTGCCATTCAAGGATTAGAAGGAGGAATTAGTTTCTCTGGAATAACAGAAGTTGACGAGTTATTAATGCAATATTCAGAAAAAGGTCGCAAATATAAAACTCTAGTAGAAAAAGAGCAAGCTATGAATACTGTTCATCCCAATGTAGCTGTATTAGTGATGACAGATAGAGAGGGTAATTTGCTTTTGAAACACATTGGAGAAAATAGAGTCCAGAATAGTCAGATAAAAGAAGAGTTGAGGCGAAGAGTAACAGAGAAAAATTTGATATGTTTTAAGCCAAATGAAGAGTTCACCCAAGCAGTAATAGAATCACCAAGCAAAAAGGTATTAGTTAGACGTAAAACAAAAGGATTAGCAGTTTATAGTGTAAATATAGCAGAGAAAAAGATTACTGATTTTCTAGTTTGGATGATGAGATTCAGAGGAGTGGCTACAAAGTATCTACAGAACTATCTAATGTGGTTTGTAGTGATGAATAAATATTTGAAAGCCAACGTAGAATCAGATATTGGGCGACTATTGAACTTGTCATCGCACGACAGATGGGCGTGGGAGCGGTATTTTAGATTAATAAAGTTAAAATATTAAAAATATCATGTAAAGTTTAACAAAAATGTTGTTTTAATATTATACCAACCCTATTTCCCTTTTTCACTTCCCTTTCACCTATATAAGGTTACTATCCCTCTCTTCTCATATGTATTCCCATTTATCAGTGTTATTTTTAGTAAATATACATATAATTGCTCTGGCTCTGGTTTATCATCAAAGGAATTACCATCCCATCCCTCATTCAAATTATTTGTCTCGAAAACTATTCGCCCATTGCGATCAAATATTGTAAAAGAATAATCTTTGGATTTCAAAAATATTCCACTAGGCTTAAAAATTTGATTTTCTATTATTTCACTACTAGGTGTAAAGCCCGTGGGCAAATATATTCTGGGAGGTTGATACAGATCTATCCATAGTGAATGTATGGTATCATAATCATCGAAAGGTGCTGCTAAATATACTGGCCATTCTATTTGATAAGAAAAATGCCCACTGCTTTCTATATCATCATTTGTAGATAAATCATCTGTAAACATTCGTTGAGCATCGGGTAAAGATAAATCCCAAATTGGAATATCATCAATTTTTTTGTGTAATATCTGTTGAGAAGTTGCCACTGATGATGGCATTTTACCTTGCCAAAATAATGTATTTGTAATATCAGAATTGACATTCCCTCCCAGGTAAAGAGTAGATGCTGTATCACTTTGAAAAACTGAATTACCACAGCTGTCAATAGTAGCAATTTTATAAAAAATAGGATATGAAGGAAAATTAGTTAAAAGATCTCTATAGAAATAATCTCCTGAAGTATTCTTTTGTATATCGACAATTTTTTTAAAACTGACCAGAGAATCAGTAGATCTATATATCTCAAAACCTTGCATACTAGCATGTGATGGCGCCTTCCAAGTGATTTCAATGTGATTATTTATAAAATCTACTTTTCTAAATTTTACATATTCTGGTAAAGATGGCTTTTGAAAATTAAAGCACAATTGATTTGAAGATTGAGTAATATTTTCATCAGTAATTGATTGAATAACAATGCACCAATTGCCTTGATTTTCATCTAAATATAAATTAAAAGTATCTTTAGTAGTACTATCTAATTGGATAAAAGGATTTGAATTTTTCGATAAAAAAATTCTATAATTATCTAAATATAAAACTCCTTCTGGATGATTCCATGAAAGAGAAAATATATTATCGCAAATAGACAGGTTACTAGTAACATTTATAGTCTCAATAGCATTAGATAATGGGCTAGTATTACCGCAACTATCTAAAGCAGCGACTCTATATTGTTCTGCTACATTACTAGCAGTAGAATTAGAATTTTCAAAATAAGTAGAACCATAGACTGTATCAATAGGAGTCCAAAAACCAGATTCATATTTATAGATTATATAAGCTATCACATCAGCAGAATTAGAAGCTCGCCATCCCAAAGCAGCATGTCCATTTGCTAATACTGTTACTGAATCTAACCATGGAGATTGTGGTGGCATTACATTACGCAATAATGCTTCATCAATATTTGATATAGAAATACAGCCACTGAGATCTTGTTGCAAAATCTTATATGCAATAGTATCGGAACAATGATAAATAGTATCTACATAATTATTATTAGTCTCGAAATCAATTAATGTCCAAGAACCTAATGGATATTTTCTATAAATTTCAAAATCTGACGAAGTTGTTAATCTAGGAATATGAAGTTCATTCCATGATAATAAAGCTGTGCCATTAAGTGGATCTGTTAAAACTAAATATATTGTAGATAAAGTATCTGAATTACTTGTATTGGTAATAGGTGAACCATATTTAGCTCGTAAATAATAATAAACTTTATGTAAATTAGCTTGTGCAGATATATGAGTGTAGCTAGTAACTGAAATATCATTTATAGTAGTTATTAATGAATAAGGTCCATTTATATTATTAGATGAAAAAATTTCATATGCTACAAAATCTCCATTAGGATCATTACTAGCCAACCAGGTGATAGTAACGTCTCCATTATTTAATACTTCTAAACATCGTAGCTCTGGTACACTTACTTGTCCATGTAAAAAATATTGTAAAAAAATTAAAATATAAAAAAAATTTTTTTGCTTCATTTATTTAACTTTCTTTCTCTCCCACACTCTATCTTTTAACAAAATCTGCATAATTATCTATTTATTCAATATAGCTTCCTTTTGCTCATTCTCCTCATCACTTATCACCAAGTCTCCCCGTCTCCAAGTCACTTCGTTTCTACCTTTCCAGCAGTTACCACAATCATTTTTTCCCAAGGAACATATTCCTTAAATTTTTCTCTAATATCCTTTTCATTAGCATTTTTAATAACGTAAAAAAGATTTTTATAGTATGAATCCACAGATACACCTAAATCACTCATTTTTAATTGATTTTTTATAATATTAAAAGCGCCGTCAAAGGCAAATAAGCTTGTTCCCATCATATAATTTCTCACTCTATTCAGCTCTTCATCACGTATAGGTTCATTAATAAACTTTTCATATTCTGTTCTAATCTCATTAATAGCAAAATTAGTCTGGTCAGCTTTAACCTCTGCCGCTATGCTCCATACAGACTGATATTTAAAATGATTAGTTCTAGAAAATATGCCATATGTAAGGCCTTTTTCTTCTCTAATATTTTTATTTAGTCTACTACCGAAATACCCACCAAAAATTGTTTGTCCTATTAGAAAATATGGATAATCTTTCTCTCTCAATGATTTAATCTGGCAACCCATTTTAATAGCAGTTTGTAAAGATGATTTCTTATTAATATGTAAAGATTTCTTATCTGGTTCTTTACTAATTACAGCATAATCTTCGATGTTTAAAACAGGTAACAAATTAAAATGTTCTGCAACTGATCTAACGATTTGATTATCATAATTGCCAGCTAATCCCCATAAAGATTGCGAAAAATCAAAATATTTTTTGGCAAAATTTAATAAATTTTTTCTTTGAGTTAAAAATATATCAGAATATTTAATATATCTACCATATGGATGATTAGCACCAAAAAGCAATTTATAAAAATTTTTATTAGCAATAGATTCTACTTTTTTATTTTCAATCTTTAAAATACCCAAAGTTTCTTGCTTTTGCAGTAGTAATTCTTTTTTAGGATAAATAGCATCTGTTAAAAGCTCAAATAATAAATCAATGGCTTGCAAAAAGAAATCTTTTAAAGCAACCAAAGAAATATTCACTGAATCTGGGGTCACAGAAATATCTAATGATGCTCCATAATAATTTAATTCTTCAGCTATTTGTATTGAACTTTTTTTATTAGTACCTGCTTTTATCATTTCCCAAGCAAATTTGCCAACTACAGGATTTGTCGCATATTTATAACCACAAGGTACCGTGATATATAGAGAAACTAAATCTGTACGCTGCGTAGAATATGTATAAAGCTTTGTCTTATTATTTAGAGAAAATTCTTCAACACAAGGAATTTCAGGCTCTTTAGGGATAATAACATTAGGTCTCATAATTAATCATTTTTTTAAATAATTTAAAACAAAAGCTCTATCTGGGTTCAATATTCTATCTGCCAAACTCATTATATCTTCTTTAGTGATAGAGCGATAAATATCATAATTTTCAAATAAAAGTTCTGCTTTTGACAATGCTTCATAAAAAGAAAGTTCAAATCCTACCTTTTGTAAATCATAAATATCCATTGATAAAGAGCTCAGATACATATTTTTTACCTTTTCGAGTTCTCTATCGGTGATAGGTTTTTTATTAAAATTAACTAATTCATCCCATAGAGCAGCTTCTGCTTTGCTAACGTCTACAGAAGGTTTTACAATGCCACTGATAATCATTAGCCCAGGATCTACGCTCCCCATTATACTCGCATCTACAGAAATAAATAATTTTTTTTCTTTCACCAATGAAGTATACAAACGCGATGAATTATCATTTCCTAAAATATCAGACAAGATATCATAAGTAGAATATTCTGGAGATAATCTACCAGGCATAGCAAATGCGATAACAATAAGATTTAAAGGAACATCACGTTTTACAATTTTTTTTACTTGATGTTTGATAGGTGGATCTAAAGGATAATTACGTTCACTTATTAGATTAGATGAAATGTTTTCGAAATATTTTTTTATTAAATCTTCAATATTTTCATTAAATTTTCCACTAATAGCTAAAATAGCATTATTAGGTTGATACCATTTATCATAGAAACGTTGTACATCTTCGATGGTTGCTTTTTCTATATGTTCAGGTGATAGTCCTATTGTAGGCCATCTATAAGGATGTTTAGTATAACATAAATCTGATAAAATATGAAATAAATCTCCATAAGGTTGATTGAGATGCGTTTCTTTGAACTCTTCTATTACAACATTTTTTTGAATATTAAGACTTTTTTCATTAATGTTTAAATGACGCATTCTATCACTTTCTAACCACAAAGCTAACTCTACATTATCAGCTGGTAATTCGATGAAATAATCCGTATAATCCTGTGTAGTAAAAGCATTATTAACTCCACCAGCACTTTCTACCTCATTATCAAAAGACGGAGCTTGCTCGCTACCAGCAAACATCAGGTGTTCAAATAAATGAGCAAAACCAGTTTTGTTAGGTTCCTCGTCTCTAGATCCTACAAAATAAAACATATTAACACATACTAAAGATGTGTCTTTAACTGGATAAAGTATATATCTAAGCCCATTAGATAAAAATCCTTTTTTTAAAGCTTGATTTAGCATAATCTAAAAATAAAATAATATACAAAATTAACAAAAAAGATATAAAAATATATTAAAAACAAAAAGGAGATAAAAAGTATCTCCTTTTTGATCGGAGCGGTCCGACTTGAACGGACGACCCCTTGCACCCCATGCAAGTGCGCTAGCCAACTGCGCTACGCCCCGTAAAGTAATTTTCCGATATTAGTAGCGGGAACGAGAGTTGAACTCGTGACCTACGGGTTATGAATCCGTCGCTCTAACCACCTGAGCTATCCCGCCAGAATAATTTTTGCAAAAATAATAATTTTTTTATAATAAAAAATCATATCGTTATTCTTAATATTTTTTTGAATTTACATTAATTATTAACTTTATTAGATCCATTCTAAATTTTATAATAATAAATTGTGTAATATTTTTATTAATCTAAATAATATTTTTAGAAATTTGAAAAAAAAATTTGTTCATATTAAAAAAAATAATATAAATTTGCCATGTCAACCCAAAAATAAATTAAATATGAAAAAATTAAGAATTTTAACATTAGCAGCATTAATTGCTGTATCCTTAGCAGGATGTAAAGATGATGATGCAAATTGTGATGCTGAAATGGAAGATATCATCGCTCAGTATGGGGAACCAGATGCTAAACAAGATATGAGCAGTAGTGATGTACATGTTATGCAATATATTTATCATAATGTAGGTACATTTACTTTTACATGGGGTGAAGGCTATAAAGAATGCTATATGGTAACCCAAACTTATACAAATCCTTTTTAAAATAATCTATAAGAATAATTTAAAGAGAGAGGGGGTTTAAAGACCCCTCTTTTTATTTAAAAAATTTTTATAAATTTGAAAAAAATTATGAAGAAAATTTTAATTTTATTATTTATTTTAGTATTATCGATTTCATTTTTTGGTTGTAACAAAGAAGAATCATATGCTGATTGCGACAAAGAAATACAAGAGGTATTAGCTCAATATGGAAAACCAACTTTCGAACAGCACTTCACTAGCGAAAATACATCAACTTCACATTATGTGTTTGGTAAATTATTCTCTGATACATTAATTTCATATACTTTTACTTGGGGAAAAGGATACAAAGAATGCCAAGTAGTTGTAGAGACTCAATATTCCAATTTAAATTAATTTTCTTAAATTATTCATTATGATTATTTTTGCTAAAAATAATCATAATGAGCGTAAAAAACTACTTAATAGCTTTCAGACCATGGTCATTAGTAGCCTCTACTATCCCAGTATTAATCACAATTACGTATATTTATTTTATTAAAACAGAGTATTCATTAGATCTTAATTTAATAAATGGATTATTGGCATTTATAGGAGCGGGCATTTTCCAAGCTAGTAGTAACATTATAAATGATTATATAGATTATAAACATCATGTAGATAAGCCAGAATCTCTGGGAGGCGGTCGTATGTTAGTAGAAGGATACATAAAACCACGATCATTTATTATTTATGGTTATTGCTTACTATTGGTCGGTATAGCTTTGGGCATTTTTCTAACTTTTAGATCAGGCCTCCATTTGCTATGGATAGGTGCCATAGGTGTTTTTTTTACAATATTTTATACAAAATTTAAATATATTTCATTAGGCGATTTA
>CZCB01002140.1_pt1 | contig 16176 bp, 10 predicted proteins | sample 591991 | NCBI WGS metagenome assembly CZCB01 (sample SAMEA3556809, study PRJEB10932) | anaerobic digester metagenome | reverse complement strand
GGAGTCAACAGGACGGGCGGCAGGTAAATAAAATGAAAATTTTACTGGTGATCATATATCTCGCCTTTATCAGCCTGGGACTGCCCGATTCGCTTCTCGGGAGCGCCTGGCCTGCGATAAGGGCGGAGCTTGGTGCGCCTGTGCCGACAGCCGGCTGGCTCGCCATGACGATCAGTGTATGCACGATAATATCAAGCTTATTCTCTAACAGGATCATTACCAGGTTCAAAACGGGGAAGGTGACTGTTGTCAGCGTCGCAATGACAGCAGTCGCTTTGCTTGGTTTTGCGTATGCCCCGTCGGTGTGGTTCCTGTTCCTTATGGCCGTTCCGCTTGGGCTTGGGGCGGGAAGCATCGATGCGGGACTGAACAACTACGTAGCTCTTCACTACGAATCGAGCCATATGAACTGGCTCCACAGTTTCTGGGGGATAGGCGCCACCGTCGGTCCGATGATAATGGCTTATCATATTGCGGCACAAAACGGATGGCGATATGGATATCTCACTATTTCCATCATACAGGCCGTTCTCGTGGCCGTGCTTTTTGCCACGCTGGGACTGTGGGAAAATGGTGCTGACAGCAGCAGTCCCGCCGACGACGGCAAAACCGTATACATAACGAACCGGGAGGCGCTGAGGCTTCCTAATGCCGGGCTTGCGATGCTGGGCTTCATATTCTTCAGCGCCACCGAATCCACCACGGGACTGTGGTGCAGCAGCTACCTTTCACTGTACCACGGGTTTTCCGCTGCCGACGCGGCAACAGTCGCTTCGTGCTTTTACGGCGGGATCACTGTAGGAAGGCTCATATCAGGGTTCATATCGATGAAGGTAAAAAGCCCGCTGCTGATAAGGTGGGGCCAGCTCACGTGCGTGGCAGGAGCCTTGCTGATCATCCTGCCGCTGCCTGCCGTTTTTTCCGTCATCGGCATCGTAATGATCGGCCTTGGCACTGCTCCCGTTTTTCCTGCAATGCTCCACGAAACTCCGAACAGGTTCGGCAGGGACGTGTCACAGGCCATCGTAGGGCTTGAGATGGCGGTGGCATATATCGGAGGTACTGTATCGGCGCCCCTGTTCGGCCAGCTTGCAGCGTTTATCGGGATAAGGCTGTTCCCGTATTACATCCTGGCATGTGTGCTGGTTATGCTGATCGCATCGGAACTGCTGCAGAAAAGGATAGGGCGCGGGGAGATTTGCAAAAATGCGAATGAATAAGGGGAAAGCCATCCAAACAGGCCTTCCCCTTCACTGTATCTGCTTTGTTGCCTGTACCCGAGGAGGAAGCAAATACAGCTTTTAACGGAGTCCTCCCAACAGACACAATATCCGCCATTAATAGTATCCCACAACTGCCGCGGCATTTGGTTACAATACGGTAAATTTTACTTAACAGGAATATTACAATTTTGTGAAGATCGAGGAGAATGGTGCAAAGCTCCTGTCACATACCGGCCTTTCGATAGTAAGAGGGGGAGCAGCCTTTTATTTTCCTGAATATCCTGTTGAACGTGGTCACGCTGTTGAAACCGGTATCCAGGGCGATCTCCAGTATCGTCTTTTCCGTGGATTTCAGCAGCTTTGCCGCCTGTTTCACCCTGTATGCATTCAGGTAGTTCAGGAAGCTCTGACCGGTATATTCCTTGAAGAGCCTTGAAAAGTAGTATTCGCTGAATCCTGCCGCCTGCGAGATGTCCTTGAGCGTGATTTGCAGGGGATAATTCTTCTCTATGTATTCGAATGCCCTGTTGATCTGCTTCAGTCCGGTTACTGTCCTGCTCCGGGCATTTCCGGCCTCCGGGAGAGATCCGGCCTGGCTCCTCGATATCAGCACTACGATGTCGAATATCCTGGCGTTGATAGATAATGCATATGCGTAGTCCTTCTTTTCGTACTCGCTGATGAGGTCTGCAACACACTTTTCGACTGAAGCTCTCAGCTGCGGACTGTAGCCGGCGCCTATTTTTATGATTTTATCCATGAAAGGCCTGACGTCGTTGATGCCGCCGAAACCGTCAAGCGACGATATGTCGAACTGGATGAAGTACCTTTTCCCGTTTTTGCTGCACGAGATTATCTCGTGTATCTCTCCCGCGGGTATAAGCAACAGTTCGCCGCTTCCCAGCGAGTATTCGGATCCTGCGGCACTGATGCAGCAGGTGCCTGCGGCGTTGTAGACCAACTCGGCCGCATTGTGCCAGTGCATCGGGTACCGGAACCCGTCTGCAGTGTTTTCCACCAGGCGGAAGGGATAGGGACCGGTGAATATTTCCTTTTCGTGCAGGCCTTCGAGTTTCATAAGAGCACCTCGATATCATATTAGCAGATACCCGTGGTGTTCGCAATGAGTCGGGATCCAGCCGGCCTGTATTGGATCTGAGTACAGTCGAAACAGGGGCGACGGCCAGTCAAGACAATGATGGACTACAAGTACCAGGTATCAGTAAATGAGGCCGAATGGTGACCGGTCTGCATTGGGGTTGCTTCGTGAACATCTGCGTGCAGGCCCATTTGCTCCAATGAGGGCGCAGGTCACTCGCCGTCCGTGGCTCAGGACCAGCGCCGGCAGCGTCCGTGCTGCCGGTTGTGGTTCCTGATGCCTCATTCGAGCTGCATGGCCCTGCCGCATATGTAACACTTGCACCCAGCAATGCCCGACCAGCCACCATCCGGCCTTACCTATACGCCGGCCCTGGTATTTGACTGGCCGTCACCCCTGTTTCGCATCATGATCCATAATGAATGCGAAAAAAGGCGGCAGGTATGCAGTCGGGTACGATGCACTCCCAACGCATGCCTGCCGCCCTGCCGGTTTTCGGATCAGATCACGATATGCATTTTCCACCGGATCATTTGGTACTTATCAATATTCCAGTTCCATCGGTCCGCCGGTGACCTCGAAGGAGATCTTCTGCACTGGTGTGCCTGTCAGCTTGATGCTTCTTGCGTCCGGCTGGCTGCCGCCGATGTACACCTCGAAGGTGCCGGGCTCAAGGATCGCCCTGCCTTCGTTGTCGATGAGGGCCATCTGCCTGGGCGTCAGCGTGAAGGTCACTTCAGTCTCGCAGCCGGGCTCGAGGAATACCTTCCTGATACCGTTGAGAGACCACTTCGGCACTTCCACGCTGGCCTCGACGTCCTTGAGGTAAAGCTGGACGGTCTCCTCAGAAGCCATTGAGCCAATGTTTTTGACCCTGATGCTGCAGGTGAATCCTTCACCGGCATTTATGACCGTCTTTTCAGCTTTTATTGGGCTGTACTCGAATTTGGTATAGCTCAGGCCATACCCGAACGGGTACAGGGCTTCGTTTTCCATGTACCTGTATGTCCTGTTCTTCATCGAGTAGTCGCGGAAATCCGGCAGTTCCTCGGTGGTCCTGTAGAAGGTCACAGGCAGCCTGCCTGAAGGGCTGTACTCGCCGAACAGCAGCGCTGCGACAGCTTCGCCGCCGCGGCCGCCCGGGTACCATGCCTGGACTATCGCCGGTATGTGCTCGTCAGCCCATGTGACAGCCAGGGCGCTGCCTGACAGGAGTACCAGGACGATCGGCTTTCCTGTGGCATATACTTTTTCAAGCAGTTCCTGCTGCAGGCCGGGGAGGTTGAGGTCCGGCTTGTCGCCGCTGGCGAATTCGTTGCCGGTATCTCCCTCTTCGCCTTCGAGGGTCGCGTCAAGGCCGAGACACACGATAACGACATCGGCCCTTTCGGCGCAGGCAAGCGCTTCCGCGAACCTGTCGCGTGGCGCTGCGAGGCCCTGGCTCCTGTCTCTGAACAGGTGGCAGCCTTCGGAGTAGTAGATCCTCACATCGTCGCCCACCGCTTTCCTGATACCTTCGAGCACGGTCACGTAATTGTCCGGCGTGCCGTTATAGTTGCCGACCAGGGCATCCCTGCTGTCTGCGTTTGGACCTATGACGGCAATGGACTTCAGTTTCTTCTTGTCCAGCGGCAGGAGGTTGCCCTCGTTTTTCAGCAATACCAGGGACTTCTTCGCCACTTCCACGGAGAAGTCGCTGTGTTCCCTGCAGCTTACGACTTCGTAAGGTATGTCGGTATACGGCACTTTTTTCGGATCGTCGAACATGCCGAGTTTCATGCGTGTCACGAACAGCCTTGTTACGGCCCGGTCGATGTCTTCCTCGGTGACAAGGCCTTCCTTGTGGGCTATCAGCAGGTTCACATAGAGGTTGCCGCAATTTAAGTCGCATCCGTTCTTCAAAGCCATCGCGACTGATTCGGGGGCTGTCTTCGTGACCATATGGCCTTCATGGAAATCCTTGATCGCCCAGCAGTCGGATGTCACATGGCCCTTGAATCCCCATTCGTTGCGGAGTATGTCGGTGAGCAGCGTCTTGCTGCCGCAGCACGGCTCGCCGTTGGTCCTGTTGTATGCGCCCATGACGGATTCGACTCCTGCTTCTTTCACCAATGCCTTAAAAGCCGGGAGATATGTCTCGCGCAGGTCCTTCTTCGACACCACCGCATTGAAGCTGTGCCTCTCGCTTTCAGGGCCGCTGTGGACGGCATAGTGCTTGGCGCAGGCGGCTGCTTTCAGGTACTTTTTGTCGTTGCCCTGGATACCCTTTACAAAAGCCACTCCAAGCCTCGCGGTGAGGTAGGGGTCTTCGCCGTAGGTCTCATGGCCGCGTCCCCACCTGGGGTCCCTGAATATGTTGATGTTGGGCGACCAGAAGGTAAGGCCCTTATAGATGTCGCGGTCGCCCTTGCGGGAACTCTCGTGGTACTTTGCCCTTCCTTCGGTGGATATGATGTCCGCGGTTTTGTAGATAAGATCCTCGTCAAAGGTGGCTGCCATTCCTATTGCCTGTGGGAACACGGTGGCCACGCCCGCTCTCGCCACTCCGTGGAGTGCTTCGTTCCACCAGTTGTAGGCCGGTATCCCCAGCCTCGGGATGGCGGGTGAACCGTGCAGCATCTGTGTCACTTTTTCCTCGAGAGTCATGCGGGATACGAGGTCCTTCGCCCGCTCTTCGAAGCTCAGGCTTTCGTCGAGATAAGCAGGTTTGGTTTCCATATCAGATAGCCTCCTTTGCTTTTTTGCTCTTATTCGCTTTTTTTTCTTCCATTTGCCCGGATTAACATATATACTTAATTCGATACTAACTTTTTTCAGGCAATAAATCAAATCAAAACTTGCTGACCATTGCTCATTTTTTGCGTAAAGGCTGCCTGGGCCAAATCAGTCTGGAGGTATGTTTATGGATATCGGCAATGTGAGTTCACTTACTATCGCATGTATGGCGATATCGGGAGTATTGTCCGTATTTGTCCCCATCGTCGCGGTCATTGTCCTTGGGGTCAGGAAAAGGATGAACTGGAAAGCACTGATGCTGGGTATACTTCTGTTCATTGCGTTTGCAGGTATACTTGAAGGCCTGCTGCACCGGCTGGTCATGGGGGCTGATCCCACCTCGTCCGCTTTGTACCGGAATACCTGGCTGTATATGCTGTATGCCGGGTTTGCGGCCGGTATCTTCGAGGAGACGGCCAGGCTGATCGGGTTCAGGTTCATGATCGGGGTGACCGAAAACGAGAGCATCGATACCGGGATATCGTACGGGCTGGGGCATGGCGGTATCGAATCATTGATCGTCGGCGGACTTTTATCCATGAACAACCTTCTGGCTTCTTACATGCTTAACTCAGGCTTGTTCGGAACTATAGGCGAAACACTGTCGGGGGCCGAACTGGAGGAACTGAATGAAAGCCTGAGGAAACTGGTGGAGACGCCGTCGTACATGTTCCTTATGACCGGGATAGAAAGGCTCATAGCCCTTGTTCTGCAGGTAGCCCTGTCACTCCTGGTACTCAAGGCTGTTTCCGGTAAAAAATGGCAGTATTTCATCTATGCCATACTTATACATGCCGGCATCGACATGATTGCCGTGCTTCATGTCAAGGGAGTGATAACAAGCGTATTCCTGACGGAAGGGATCCTGGCGGTCACAACGGCGGCTGTTGCAGTATTTGCGTTCCGGGCTTTCCGCGCGGAGGCCGGATCGCAGCCCTGACAGCCGGCGGCTGCCGAAGTGGATGAAGCTATTGATTATTTTTCACCTTTATTCTATTATATTTAACATATATCCCAAAAAAGACGGACGGAATATACGCTGCAAATGCCGAAATTCTGTCGGATGCATATGTATCCACGGTCCAGTCCGTGGTTTCAGGCAGCAATTCCGATGAAGCATGGACCTAACCAACGAATGAAAGGTGGAAAATGAATGCCGATAAGGATACCGGACAGCTTACCGGCAACTGAGATACTTACCAGTGAGAACATATTCGTGATGACGGAGCAGCGGGCCGAGAGCCAGGATATAAGGCCGCTGAATATCTGCGTGCTCAACCTCATGCCTACGAAGATCGCAACCGAGACGCAGCTCCTCAGGCTCATAGGCAACACGCCGCTCCAGGTGGATGTGACATTCCTGCATCCCGCTTCCCACACATCCAAGAACACGCCGCAGGAGCATCTCCTGAAGTTTTACAACACGTTCGACGAGATCAGGCACAGGAAGTTCGACGGCCTTATCATAACGGGCGCGCCGGTGGAACAGTTGCCTTTTGAAGAGGTTGACTACTGGGATGAACTGAAGGAGATAATGGAGTGGAGCCTGCATAACGTTTATTCAACGTTCCACATCTGCTGGGGAGCCCAGGCGGGACTGTATCACCATTACGGCATCCCCAAGTATCCGCTGGAGAAGAAGCTATCCGGCGTGTTTGCCCACAGGGTGACGAAGAAAAACGTGATGTTGCTGCGCGGATTCGATGATGTGTTTTACGTGCCCCATTCGCGCTACACCGAAGTGAGAAGGGAAGACATAGAGAAGTCCGGTGAACTCGAGATATTGGCCGAGTCTGACGAGGCGGGGGTCTACATCGTCCTGGCCCTGAACGGAAGGCAAATATTCGTCACCGGGCACTCCGAGTATGACCAGCTTACTCTGAAGTACGAGTATGACAGGGACATGGGCAGGGGACTGGACCCGGAGATACCGGTCAACTACTTCCCGGATAACGATCCTGAAAAAATGCCCGTCGTCGGATGGAGAGCGCATGCCAACCTGCTGTTTGCCAACTGGCTCAACTACTATGTCTACCAGGAAACGCCGTTCGACCTCAGCAAGCTGGACCCGGTCCAAAAGAAAAAGCAGATGTATGCCTGAAGTTCACATACCCCTGCTCTTCCGCCGTATGGCTCAGGTATTCATGTTTAAATATCATCTTCTTAAAAAGAAGAAATAAAAAATGAGCTGAGTAATTACAGGCATGCTCAACTCATTCACGGAAAAATCTGTTTGGATGAACTGTTGACGCGGCCCGGCCGGGCGGGTCTTACCCTGTGCTGCCCGGCTGACCGGGTTTTACCTTGTCCTGGCTGCCGCGCCGGCGAGGACCTTCCTCAGGACGAGATAACCCAGCCCGGCGTAAACGGCGAACCCGAAAAAGCCGGGACAACTGAAATATCCGCCGCCGAACAATGATTTCATAAAATTTATCAGGTGTATCGCCCCATATCCGAATAAGCCTATATATAAAGGGCGTTCCTTCAGGCTTGCATATGTCATCAGCAGCCCGAGTATGAATGTCCAGTATGTCAGCGCCCGGAGGAACCCGCCGATATTGACGCCAACGGTATTATTGAGGAATATCAGGATAAGGCTCGCGAACATGATTATTACGTCCAGAGGGAATATGTACCTGAGAATCCTGTTTGTGCTGAATAAGCTTCGAAGTTCCCTGCTTATGTTTACATACGCGTTCACGGACAACATCTCCCCACATACTTGATATTAGGCTGAAACACCTGCATGCCAAGGCTTCCTGCCATTACAATTATATAGAAACATTTTATATTTTTCAATACTGATATATAATTAACTTGTACCATATCGCGCTTGAGATGATCAAATCGAGGGAGGGCGAGGCAGCCATGAAGTACGGCTATTTTGACGAAGCCGCAAATGAGTACGTAATTACCAGGCCCGATACACCGACACCGTGGATCAACTATATCGGGAGCGGCAAGTATGGGGGGATCGTCACGCAGACAGGCGGAGGCTACAGCTTCCACAAGGATCCCCAGAACAGGAGGATAACCAGGTACCGCTACAACAGCATACCCATGGACAGGCCGGGAAGGTATATATACATAAGGGATGCTGCCACCGGCGAGTACTGGAACCCCGGGTTCCAGCCATCGGGCACGAAGCTGGACAGCTACCTGTGCAGGCACGGCATGGGATACACTGTGCTGGAAGGCGAGTACAGGGGGATCACGGCAAGCGTCACATATTTCGTGCCGGATGACAGGGATTTCGAGATATGGCTCCTTGAGGTCAGGAACATGCTGAACGTGCCCAAAAAGCTCCAGGTGTTCAGCTACGCCGAGTTCTGTTTCTGGGATGCTATAATGGACCAGCAGAACGTGGACTGGGTCCAGCAGATCAACCAGTGCCGCTACGATGACGGGATAATCACGTGGTACCCGCATTACGTAAGCGGAAGCGCGTCATTCTTCGCGACCGGCGCAGAAGTTTCCAGCTATGACTGCAACCTCGAGACCTTCATAGGGAAGTATCGCTCCGAGTCGAACCCGATAGCCGTCGAGCAGGGAGCATGTTCCAATTCCATATCGTACAGGACCAACGGCGTTGGAGCGTTCTGCAACGAGATAGAGCTTGGGCGTGGAGAGACGAAGGAGATCGTGTTCATCCTCGGCTATACCGACAACAGGGACGAGATAAGGAAAGAGATACAGGCCTACCTGGATCCTGCCGAAGCAAAGGCGGCCCTCAGGCGGCTGAACGATTACTGGAACAACTACATAAGTAAACTGCATGTCGATACGCCCGACCGCGAGATGAACCTGTTCGTGAACATGTGGAACCAGTACCAGTGCAAGACGACATTCAACTGGTCCAGGTTCGTGTCGATGTACCAGCTGGGCCTCGGGAGAGGCATGGGCATCAGGGACAGCGCACAGGATACGCTGGGCGTCATGCATACGATCCCTGAAGAGGCGAAGGGTCTGATCATAAAGCTGCTGCAGTGCCAGTACACCGACGGGCGCGCCTATCACCTGTTCTTCCCGCTGACAGGAGAAGGCGGAGTCGGAGACGCCCCGATCAAGAAGTTCGACTGGTACTCCGACGACCACCTGTGGCTGATCCTCGCCGTAAATGCATATGTGAAGGAGACAGGTGATTTCGAGTTCCTGGACCAGATAGTCCTTTACAACGACAAGCAGACCGCGGGCACGGTCTGGGAACACCTGGTCAGGGCGCTGGAATTCACGGATACATGGAAAGGCCCGCACAACATAGCGCTGGCAGGCCGTGCCGACTGGAACGACACACTGAACCTGGACACCGGCAAGGGCGTCGCTGAGAGCGTATTCACGTCGATGCTGTTCTGCCGTGCTGCAAACGAGATGGCGGAGCTTGCCGAACACCTCGGCAGGAACGGGGACGTCTCAAGGTTCAGGGATATGTCTCGCAGGATGAAGGACGCTATCAACGAGACCTGCTGGGACGGAGAGTGGTATGTGAGGGCCTTTGACGACGAGAGCAGGCCCCTGGGCTCGAAGGCGAACGAATACGGCAAGATATTCATAAACTCACAGTCATGGGCGATACTCGGAGATGTGGCCGACGAGGAACGCGCCCGCCTCTGCCTTGAGTCGGTCAATAAATACCTCAATACGAAGTATGGCATCGTGGCCATGTACCCGGCGTATACGCAGCATGACCATACCAAGGGAGGCATCACCACCTATCCCCCGGGAGCAAAGGAAAACGGCGGTATATTCTGCCATACGAACCCGTGGGTCATGATCGCCGAGATAATGATGGGCAACGGCGACAGGGCTTTCGAATACTACAAGCAGATACTCCCTGCAAAACGCAATGATGATGCGGACCACTTTGAAGTCGAACCCTATGTCTACGCACAGAACATACTCGGCAAGGAGCACCCGCAGTTCGGGATAGGCAGGAACTCGTGGCTGAGCGGCACCGCCGCGTGGAACATGGTGGCGGCAAGCCAGTACATACTCGGCATCCGGCCCGGCTATGACTGCCTCGTGGTCGATCCGTGCATCCCGTCTTCCTGGGACGGCTTCAGGGCCAGGAGGATATTCCGCGGCGCCGAGTACGAGATCGAAGTGAGGAACCCGGATCACGTGTGCTGCGGTGTCAAAAGGATCATCCTCAATGGGAAAGAGGCAGACAGGATCCCGGTGCAGCCGGCGGGCAGCAGGTCGAAGGTAATCGTTGAGATGGGTTGATGTATAAAGTGTCCTGCTTTTAAACGGATGCGCCGGACCGTATTAAAGGGAACTGCCTGACGGATGCTGTCAGGCGGTCCTTTTTTACCGGTTTTATTTTTCCTTTCGATCAACTGGTCCTGGAACTCCTGTATTTCGAAGGTGTCATGCCCATGTGGCGTTTAAACAGGCCAATGAAATAGCTCAGGTTGTCGAATCCGACTTCCATAGCCACTTCCAGCACTTTCATCCCCGTTTCCTCGAGGAGCCTTGCCGCCCTTGTTATCCTGTAATAGTTCAGGTACTCGACAGGGGTCTTCTTCATGTAGTGCTTGAATACCCTGCAGAAGTGGCCTTCACTCATGTCGACGCTGGCGGCAATGTCGATGGTGCTTATCTTCCTTGAGTAATTATCCTGTATATATTTCAGTGCCGACTTCAGCTTTTCCAGCCTGAAATGGTCCTGTCCCCTCTCGGCGGCATTCGCGGCGGGGATGCCGTTGGCCGACAGCAGTGCGAAGATCCCGAACAGTTCCGATTTTACCAGCAGTTCGTATGCCGGGGGCTTGTTGTCCAGGTACCGGAATGATTTCTGCAGCCTGCCAAGCAGCTCAGACTGCCAGCCCGGCGATGCAGTTATATGCCTTTTCACGATAAGGGAATTTTTCATTACCGGGTCCACGTAGTTGACCCTTGCCAGGTCAAAAGCGCTGCTGTAAAGTATCGAAGGGCTGAAAACCAGGGCTTTGAAGCTGCACGGCGAATCGTCGGTCCGGAACCCGGCGTGCAGTTCCCCGCTGTTTACGAAAATGCACTCGCCTTCGCAGACTTCATAATACTCGGTCTCTATCCTGAACTGGGCCCTACCGGAAGTCAGCAGCAGGAACTCCATTTCCTCGTGCCAGTGGCAGTCCAGGACATCGGAGCCCGGCGGTATTTCCATGTAGTATGAACCCAGCGGGAACGACACGTCCCCGTGTATCCTGTCTTCTTTCAGCAGTAATTTATCCATATGGACCGCCTTTATCAAAAAAGTAATATAAATTATCAAAATAAAGTAAGAATTTGCGCATCAGTATCAATAAAATTATATTATGATGTCCGGTTTGCCGCAACATAATGCGGCCTGATCTACAGGACACGATGCAAAAACCATCCGAACCTACACTCGTTTCTCTGTGCGCAGACATCGCAGACATCACGGGCATCACAGGCGTAAAATACTTTAATATATCAGCGAATATGGGAGGTATCATCATGAAATTCACCAACGGTTACTGGCTGCTGAGGGACGGCGTTACCCTGGCTTCTCCCGTGGAGATCAGGGATGTCGTGATCCGTGACGGCGTGCTGAAGCTGTTTGTTGCCACGAGGCCTGTCAGGCACAGGGGAGACACCCTCGACGGTCCCATGCTGACATACGAGTTCTCTTCGCCGTTTGAAGATGTGATCGGCGTGAAAGTATACCATTTCAGGGGCGGACTTCCCAAGAGCCCGAAGTTCGGACTTTACAGGGAAGAAGGATATTCGCCCGTGATAACACAGGATGACGAATATATCACAATGACGTCCGGCAGGCTTGCCATGAGGCTCAGGAAAGCCGGCGGCTGGAGCATGGATTTCCTGTACGACGGGAAAAGGATAACGGGCAACGGCCACAGGAACACAGGGTACCTGACAGTGGCCGGCGAAGGCGCATACATGCGCGAACAGCTTGACCTTGGCGTGGGAGAATACATATATGGCCTTGGGGAACGTTTCACACCCTTCATCAAAAACGGCCAGGTCGTGGATATCTGGAACGAGGACGGAGGCACCAGCAGCGAGCAGGCATACAAAAACGTGCCGTTCTATATTTCCAGTAAAAGTTACGGGGTATTTGTCAACCATACCGGGAAGGTGTCGTACGAGATAGGCTCTGAAACGGTTTCAAAGGTGCAGTTCAGCGTGCCCGGGGAAATGCTCGAGTACTTCGTCATAGGCGGTGCTGCGCCCAAAGATGTCCTTTCCGGGTATACGCTGCTTACCGGAAGGCCTGCGCTTCCGCCTGCATGGTCTTTCGGACTGTGGCTGACCACATCCTTTACCACCAGCTACGACGAAGGAACGGTGACCAGTTTCATCGAGGGCATGGAGCAGCGCGACATACCGCTGCATGTATTCCATTTCGACTGCTTCTGGATGAAAGAGAGCCAGTGGTGCGACTTCACATGGGACAGGGATGTATTCCCCGATCCCGAGGCGATGCTCAGGCGCCTGAAGGAAAGAGGCCTTAAGATATGTGTCTGGATCAATCCGTACATTGCCCAGAAATCTCCGCTGTTCGACGAGGGCATGGAGAAGGGTTACCTGCTGAAAAAGCCGGACGGCAGCGTCTGGCAGTGGGACAGGTGGCAGGCGGGCATGGGCATAGTCGACTTCACCAACCCGGATGCCGCCGAATGGTACAAGGACAAGCTCAGAAGGCTTCTGGACATGGGCGTCGACTGCTTCAAGACGGACTTCGGCGAGAGGATACCGACTGATGTCGTCTATCATGACGGTTCCGATCCGGTCCTGATGCACAATTACTATAGTTACCTGTTCAACAGGGCCGTATTTGAAGTCCTGGAAGAGAAGCGAGGCAGGAACGATGCGGTGGTTTTTGCAAGGTCCGCCACCGCCGGGGGACAGAAATTCCCTGTCCACTGGGGCGGCGACTGCTCGGCGAACTACGACTCCATGGCCGAGACGCTTCGCGGCGGCCTGTCGCTGTGCCTGTCCGGCTTCGGGTTCTGGAGCCATGACATAAGCGGCTTCGAAAGAACGGCTCCGCCGGACATCTACAAGCGCTGGACAGCTTTCGGGCTCCTCTCGTCCCACAGCAGGCTGCACGGCAACGAGTCCTACAGGGTGCCCTGGCTGTTCGACGATGAAGCGGTGGATGTACTGAGATTTTTCACGAAACTCAAATGCAGGCTGATGCCTTACATATACAGCACAGCGTGTGAAGCGGCATACAAGGGGATACCGACGATGCGCGCGATGTTCCTCGAGTTCCCGGAGGACCCGACATGCCTGTATCTCGACAGGCAGTATATGCTTGGCGGATCGCTGCTGGTGGCGCCGATATTCAATAATGAGAGCACGGCCCAGTACTATTTGCCGGCGGGAAAATGGACCAACATCATTAGCGGAGAGAAAATCGAAGGCGGCAGCTGGAGGACTGAGAAGCATGATTACATGAGCCTCCCGCTGCTTGCAAGGCCAAATTCCGTCATACCGTTCGGAAAGGTAGACGACAGGCCGGACTATGATTATGCGGACGGCGTGGAGTTCCACGTATTCGAACTGTCAGACGGAGCATGTGCCGGATCCGACATTTACGACACCGGCGGACGGAAAGTCCTGGCGTTCAAAGCGTCGAGAAACGGGAACGAGATCGTCATGGAAGCTGCCGATGTTTCGAACGGCACCGGTGCCGGCGGTCACGACAGGCAGTGGTCTGCCGTACTCAGAGGCGTTGAAAGAGCGGTTTCGGTCGTGGGCGGGACTGCCGAAGCAACGGACAGAGGCCTGAGGATAATACCCGGTAAAGGGATAACGAGCGTCAGGGTGATATTGTGACATCATCCGACGGATCCGGGCAAATTCCCCGCTGAAAGGCGACGCCCGGAGGATTTTGCGACAAACAGGCCGACCTGTGAAAACAGGTGGGACTGTGGATAGCGTCCAGCCCTGTCATCATCCGGACAGGGCTTTTTCTTTATGGAAAAAATGCCTGATCCCCGGGTTTCGGACGGAAAGTCGATCCACATCGGCGGAATTCTCCACACAATATTATCCACAGCTTCAGAAAGGCTAAAAAGCAGTTATGCACAAGGTTATCCACATTATCCACAAGCAAATATTCACAAAACAGGTGTTTTGTGAATATTTGCTCAGGTCGGCTATGATGCGTGAAATGACAGCTTTTGAGGAAGTTTGGCGAAAATGTATATACATGTGTAAATATAGCAATAATCCCGGAAGGAATTATGATAATCATTGTTGAATAAAAAATGTATAAAGCAATCGGACAGCAAAATGAACAATACAGATAATGAAAGGAGCAGTGACCATGAATATAAGGATCACGGGGAAAAATTTCGACGTAACGGATGCTCTGAAGGAGAGAGTAAATAAAAAGCTCGGAAAACTGGACAAGTTCTTCAAACCAGGGACTGAAGCACAGGTCACGATGAGCATGCAGAGGAACAGGTACATACTCGAGGTTACGATAATTACCGGCGGGATCACTCTGCGTGCCGAAGTCAACGAAGATGATATGTATACATGCATAGACAAGGCACAGGATATCCTCGAAAGGCAGATAAGGAAGCACAAGACCAGGCTTGCGAAAAGACTGTATGAAGGAGTCCTGGACCAGCCTGACGCATTCCGCCCGGACATCGATAATGTGGAGGAAGAGAAGGAATTCAGAGTCGTACGTACGAAGAGGTTTGCCGTAAAGCCGATGCCTGTCGAAGAGGCCATATTGCAGATGAACCTACTCGGGCATGAATTCTTCGTTTTTTCCAATGCGGAAACCAACCAGGTCAACGTGGTATATAAGCGTAAGGACGGGAATTACGGCCTGATCGAGCCGGAATTCGACTGATATGCGGCCGGGCCGGACGGGCGCCGGGATGGTATCGTTCCCACGCCGGCACGGACGGTGTACCTGGCACATGCGGAGGCGAGCCGGGCAATGGACGGATCCTGGCAAACAGTGACGCAAAATAGTGACGCTGCGGCGTCACTATTGTTTTCCCGGGGAGTTCCGCTCAGGTCTGCCCCGCAGCGGCATGTCCCGGTTCCCCGTTGCGGTCGCCCGGGTTTTCCGGGTACGGTCTGCATTGCTTCCCAGGGTGATACGAATGGCTTCCGGGGCGGTCCGCGCCGCTTTTCTCTCATGATTTTCAGATAAGGAGTGTTTGGATTGATATACGATCTCATTGTAATAGGAGGGGGACCGGCAGGCTACCATGCCGCCGAACTGGCCGGCAGGGCCGGGATGGAGACGCTGCTGGCGGAAAAAAGGCATATCGGGGGAGTCTGCCTGAACGAAGGATGCATACCCTCCAAAACGCTGCTCTACAGCGCCAAGCTGTTTCATGGCGCCGTCAGCGGGGAGAAATTCGGAATAACCGTTGAGAACGCCGCGTTGGACCATAAAAAGGTCATTGAAAGGAAAAACAAAGTTGTAAGGACGCTTGCCGCAGGAGTGAAGGCAAAGCTAAGGCAGAGCGATGTGACGGTGGTCGAAGGCGCTGGAGTGGTAACCGGGATGAAGACCGGCAGCGAAAGGGACGCCGCCGTATTTGAAGTGAAGATCGGGGATGAGATATATGCCGGGCGCCGTATCCTGGTCGCGACAGGATCAGTGCCGGTGATCCCGGACATGCCTGGTCTGAGAGAAGGGCTTGACTCCGGTCGTGTGATGACGAACAGGGAGATATTCGATCTGAAAGAAGTGCCCGGATCCCTTGCCATTATAGGCGGAGGCATAGTCGGCCTCGAGATGGCCTCGTATTTCAGCACTGCAGGAAGCCGTGTGACGGTGCTGGAATTGCTTGATCATGTGGCAGGCCCGGTCGACAGGGAGATTTCCGGCATCCTGCAGAAAAACCTTGCGAAAAGAGGCGTCGAATTCCTGCTGAATTGCAGGGCCACGGAAATAAATGACCGCGGGGTGGTCTATACGTCCGTGTCGGACGGCAGCGGCGACACGAAATACGTGGACGCCGATAAAGTGCTTGTGAGCATTGGCAGAAGACCGGCTACCGAAGGACTTGGGCTTGAGAACATAGGCGTTGCCATGGAAAGAGGCCGGGTCATGACCGACCTGCACGGCAG
>CZCB01003666.1_pt1 | contig 16184 bp, 12 predicted proteins | sample 591991 | NCBI WGS metagenome assembly CZCB01 (sample SAMEA3556809, study PRJEB10932) | anaerobic digester metagenome | reverse complement strand
CATGTATCTAAAGGAATAAAGAAATTGGTAGTAGATGGGAAGGAGATTCCAGGGAATGTTGTCCCCATATGTGGGGACGGACAGGAACATGTGGTTAAAGTTATTATGGGGTAATACTTCTATGTATGCGTTTTTACTACTAAACATTCGAATTTAAATTGTGAAAAGTCGTGTAGATAAATGGAGTTGCATAAAATGCTAGTAGGTAGAAGAGTGCTACAGCAAAAACGCTGTGGCACTCTTTTTTATTTCTTACGTTTTTCTTCTATAAAGGCCAATATATTTTCTTTAGTGGTATTAAGGATTTTGTTTGAATATCAAAGTCATCATAATATTGTATTATAAGCTCAACTAATCCATCTGAGTCAATTATCGCAATTGGTACATTTGCTCTTTCTACTTCATGCTTTGCTTCTTTAGCAAAACCCCCGGTGGAGGCATAAATACCTTTGTCCCTGTCTCGGAGTCCTCCAGTAAAACTTCTAATATCAGGTGAGCCTATTTGAGCTATTCTATGTTTTACTTCAACTTTGAAAAACAGACCTGAATCTGAGTATTTGTCCTGATGTTATATTACAGTTCCATATTTATAGTCAGGATATCTTTTATTTCTTCACGAGTTATGATATTGAGTTTTATAGGGGAAATATGCTTGTTGGGTTTGAATATGAAGATGGTGAGTCCAATGTTTGTATAATGTTTGTATAGGAGTATATTTAGCATAAAACAAGGGTTACAACAAATCGCTGTAACCCTTGATATTTGGCGGAGAGAGAGGGATTCGAACCCTCGAACGGCGTTAACCGTTACACGATATCCAATTATATAAGTTCAATATCGTAGGCTTCCTACATTGGGGATATAATTTTTGGTACTCTCAGTATTCACGCTATGAAATTGACCCATTTAAAGTTACAGATGCAGGATATGCGTTTCCATCGGGAGATGCGTTTTCAGTGTATCCAGGGGAAGAAGGCCCTCTTGAATTTTTAAGGATAAAAGTGTTCAACGAAGCTCTTCAAGATCTTCGTGCGTTGGAGCTGTTAGAAGAGTTAATCGGAAGAGACGAAGTTTTAAAAGTGCTTGAAGAAGATTTGGAGGATCCCATAACCTTTAGCCAGTATCCTACGGATTTAGAATGGCTTTTAGTAAAAAGAGAACAGATCAATCGTAAGATTGCGGAGGCCAGTGAAGCTCGTTAAAAATATGATGAAAGCATATGAAAAACAAAAGTCAATGTTTGTATAACGTGTAGTGATAAAAAAGGGATTTCAAGAAAATCGTGAAATCCCTTTTTTGTATCTTTATATCATGTTTTCCAAAGCAATAAACATGATGATTGTAATTGTTTCGATTAAGTCTATATAATGGTGTAAAAAAAAAAATAAGTTGAGCCAAGCTCATGCCTCGGTTAAAATATAGTTACTACACAATACCAAACCGAGGAAGATGAACATGGCTCAGTTTAATATTACACTAAGTGGCGAACATTTAAAAGACCTATTTTTATCAGATGGCAAGGATGAGGCATTTTCTAGATTATTAGAGGAGATATTTAACCAGGTATTATTAGCTCAATCTACAGAGCAACTTAGGGCTAAGCCCTATGAAAGGACCGATGATAGAACTGCCTATCGTAATGGAGTCCGTGAACGTCAACTAACCACTAGAGTAGGTAAACTAACTTTGAAGGTGCCCAGGCATCGCAACGGTCAGTTTAGTACGGAACTTTTTAGCCGATATCAGCGCAGTGAGCAGGCTCTAGTACTTGCCATGATGGAGATGGTGGTAAATGGGGTATCAACACGCAAGGTAGAGCGAATTACTGAAGAGCTTTGTGGCGAGACGTTTTCAAGGTCTACAATCTCTAATCTTTGTAAGAACTTAGATCCTATAGTGCATGAGTTTAAGACACGGCCACTAAAGGATCACTATCCCTTTATCCTTGTGGATGCTATATATCTTAAAGTCCGAGAAAATGATCGTGTAAAGTCAAGAGGTCTTCTTATAGCTGTAGGTATAAATGAAAACGGTAATCGTGAGATTATAGGTTTTGAGATTGCAAATACTGAGAATGAAAGTAGTTGGGGGGATTTCTTTGTATCCCTTAAAGAAAGAGGTTTAAAAAATGTACATCTAATTACCTCAGATAACCATAAAGGCCTTGTTAAAGCAGTTAGAAGGCATTTTCAAGGGGCAACCTGGCAAAGATGTCAAACTCACTTTTCGAAAAATATCCTTGACGCTACTCCTAAGTCACTGCAACCTGAGGTCAAGGAAGAGCTTCGAAAGCTTTACGATGCTGTAGATATAGATAGTGCTCGCAGTGTAAAGGATCAGATTATTAGTAAGTATGAAGATAGAGCACCGAGGGCAATGACCCTTTTAGACGAAGCCTTTGATGACATTACAGCGGTATTAACATTGACGTTTAAATACCGTAAGAAACTACGTACCACTAACATGGTAGAACGTCTTAATCAAGAAATCAGAAGGAGAGAGCGGGTGATACGGATATTCCCTAATGAGGCTTCAGTAATACGTCTAATGGGCGCACTACTCATAGAGCTAGATGAAAAATGGCAGTCAGGGCGACGATGTTTTGATATGCAGATGTATTATGAAAACATAGAAAGTTAAAGGGAAGTTTTCTTGCTGCTGTAAACAGGGTGTTTATTCCACGATCTATTTACAGCGAGCCTCTTATGGCATGTTGTAGGGCATCGTGGGCATCACCTATATTTTAGGTATGCCTCTGTAAGCAAAGTGATGCCCGGCGATAAGCCTAACATGCCATATTCTCATTGTAAATAGCTTTCGCGGCATAAACTCTTAACTTATAGAGTGCAGAGCATAATATTTATTAATTACCAGGTGAATAACCGGGGAAATTACACACTATATTGGACTTGACTTTTATTTTATATGGTATAATGCTACATACTAGTAGAGTTGAACATAAGAAAACAATCCTTCTATAAGCTGAATTAGATACATTCCCTTATTCTTAGAACTATATAAGATAAAAAATACTATTTCGGTTTATTATTATATTAACTTTTCTCTCATCTAAAATAGTTCTATCTTATTATATAACTACCTATTTATTTCAATCCTTAGGGTTGGACAGTATGGAGTATAGAAACCATTCTTCTCAATATGGTCTAGTAGTATACTTAAATCTACATTTTCTGTATCACAATAATGGTTTAATAATGACTCAAAAGAAGCATATGTTGGCTTATTTATATGTGGATAATATAGTTTAGCGATTCTGCTCCTATCCTTTTCAATTTCAATATTTACTATCTTGCGATTTGCTAAATCCAAACTAATAGTTGCGATCCTATCTCCCGAAGGAATCTTAAATATTACCTTTATCATCTCAACCACCTCCTTGTATAATTAGTATTGTATTAAACAGTGAAAGAAATCACTATTTAACCTTCGTATTTGATAATAAGTCATATCAAATAAAAACGAATCCTATCCTAAACACCAAACACATTTTGGCTCCATATCTTAGCCAGTTTGACAGCTTCTGTTGGCCCGAACCTTGATAACATGTATAATATTATCCGGACTTGGAGGGTGAATGAAACTCCTCCTGGGACGGACCCTACGGATCGACTACCCGTAAAAAAGAGTATTAATCCATTCCGGTAAGTCTACATGTTTTGGCTGGTTGAGGCCAGCTTTTCAGCTGGTTCCTCGTGTCACACGCAAGGTTATTTACTTACACGGGAAGGAATGGATGCTTTAAATCCATTTTATCTTACTTAAAAGGAGACATTTTACATGAACTTAAAACCTATTGCTGGTATTGATGTGGGCAAATTCTTTAGCGAAATGGCTATTCTATCGCCATCTAACGAAATAGTCGCCCGCATGAAAATACACCATGATTCCAATACTGATGTGCAAAGGGCAATTCAGTTGCTTCTTAAAGCGGAAAATTACTTTGATTCAAGGCCCTTCATCGTTATGGAGTCTACCGGGCACTATCACAAAATCCTTTTCCATTCACTTCATAGATCTGGATATGAGGTCTCTATCATAAACCCTATCCAAACTGATTCTATCAAAAATATTGGAATAGGGAAAGTAAAAAATGATAAAGTTGATGCCCGGAAAATTGCCCTGCTCTGTAGATTTCAAGAGTTGGAAGTCACCAACATACCAAACGAAGATATTGAATGTCTTAAAAGCCTTTGCCGTCAATACCATAATCTAAACGATGAGCTTACGGTCTATAAAAATAGGCTTACGGGTGTTGTCGATCAGCTAATGCTCGGCTGTTTTCCCGGATATCTATTCTAAGACTGCTATCGCCGTTTTAGAAGAATATCCTACGCCTGAGGCATAATCAAGGCTGATAAAGATAAACTAATCTCTATTATCCAAGAAAACTCTCACAAGAGCCTTAAATGGGCAACTGCAAAGTATGATTTGCTACTTTGTAAGGCTAAGGAATTTGAGCCTTTAAGCCTTAATAATGCTGCTAATATCACATCGCTTGAGGTTTATATCTCTATGGTTAAAAACCGTCAGCAGAACCTAAATAATATCCTAAAAGCCATCCATCAGTTAATTACTGATGATGCTAAAAAGGATATGCCCATTTGATCAATGACTTTGGAGCTTCTTCAAAGCATCCTGGGAATAGGCCTTATTACAGCTGCTACTATTATCGCTGAAATCGGTGATTTCTCGACCTTCACAAAGCTTAAAAAGCTAGCTGCATACTTTGGCATTGACCCTTCGGTAATGCAGTCCGGCGAATTTACCGGTACCCGTAATAGGATGTCTAAAAGGGGCTCAAGGCTACTTAGGAGGGTTCTCTTTACCGCGGCCCTCGCTAATATACGCACTAAGCGGAATGGGGACCCTTGTAACCCTGTGCTACTGGATTTCTACAAGAAAAAGTCGCAGAATAAGCCCAAGAAGGTAGCCTTAGGGGCAGTTATGCATAAGCTCGTTTATATCATCTTCGCTGTTTTAAGGGATCGGAAGCCCTTTGAGCTGCGCGCTCCTGAGGAGCATGCTAAGATGCTGGCTGCAAAGAACTCCGCAGATTAACAGAGCCCGAGTTTGATGTTCCGTTTCCAAAGATCAAATTGTTTATAATAACCAGCTATATTATGTCAACCTTCCATAAATAGATGGTCTGTTTGTTGTACCTTTTTTTAATACTTTGATGCAGGATTATAAAGAGAAACTTTCACAATTATTTTTAAAAAAGGCTTGACTTTAATTAGCTGGTCTTTTTAGATAAGTAGTTTTTATCCCATAGTTTCTTATTATCGGTACTGTTGCAAAAAGCCTGCAAGCAAAATTGATTCTTTCGCACACTCTGTACGAAAATAGTTATAGGGTCATCCTCGGGTATATTTCAGGAAATATGCCATTCTAAGAGCCCTGTTTTGAATATTTTTTATTATGTTTTCCAAACATTCCTTTGCTTCCTCAAGATTATTTGGCATAGGGTTTTCTAAGGATTGTCCTTTAAACAAAGGAATCCCTACCAAGAAATATTTTTCACCCTTTTTAGTAACATAGTAGAAATCCTCTAAGAAATATCTTCTTCTGTTTTCCACAAAAAAACTATGCCAATTCTGCAATACACTATCTTCTACATCTTCTAACTTTGATTGTTGGCTTACACATTTTTGTATCTTGTCAATCATTAATGGGAAATAATCCCTAACATCAGATAATTGTCCCTTTATTCTATTATATTTTTCTCCTTCTATGTTAGGACAGGGCATAAAATTAGGTACGCAGTGGCACAATTTGGATAAAACCATAATGTCTGTTATTTCTTTAGCCATCCTTTTAGCAAATATACTATGGATGTTTCCATCATCAAGGAACTTATTATAATAACTACTGTATGGGTACTTTTCATTATGTTTAAAAAATGTAGCTTGGAGTACTTTTCCTTCATTATTCTTATACCAGTAACCTAAATGTTTATTTTTTGAGTAATAATACATCACCTTATCAATTTTCCCATCACAATCAGTGCATTTAATATTATAATATTGGGCGTAAGTAACAAGTAGCGCTAGATATGTATTCCATGCAGAACAAATAACATCATAATTTTTATTATCCCAACCTAGCATCTCGTATATTTCATTATTATTTTCAATTTTTTCATATTCTGTCACATCAGTATTCGACATAAATGATGTTTTCCATGATTTCATCAACAATGTTAATGGATCATCCTGCTCTTTAGCATCCATTATCCTTGATATATACTCCTCTTTCTTATCTTTTGTTAATTTGTTAAATAAACCCTCCAGGGTTTCTTCTTTTAAGTTATTACCATAAAAATCTTCTATATTACAACCTAATACTGTAGCTACCTTAAAAAGCTTATTATATCTTGGAGCAGCATTTGGATTTATCTCCCACCTACTAATTGTAGTAGCATCTACTATATGAGTTCCATATTTATTATTTACCATTTCTGCTAGCTCAAGCTGGGATAATCCTAACTCCATTCTCTTTTTACGTAATATTTTACCGTTAAATCTATTCTTACCCATAATTACCTCCTATTAAATTTTTGTCTTTATCCATATGGATTAATATAAACCTTATAAATTGCATTAGGCTTTATGCTGCTTAATGCTACCTAAGGCGATTTAATGCGATTGTATCATAAAGAAATATACTTGTCAATATCTAGAACCTTTTGAGTTTCCGCAAAATGCAAAAAGATTAACAAAATAAAAGAATATTACTAAAAAATGTGACTACAATATTTTTTCTACTCCTTTAGGCTTATTTTGCGCACACGAAAAAGACCTAATTTTAAAGGTCTTTTTCGTGTGCTAAATTTTCAAAGTACATATCCTATATATTTAGCAAGCTAAATCAAATTCTAGCTGTCTAGGTCCGGAATCTCGAACAGGAAACCAATCCTTAATTCCTGTCCGAGCATAATTTAGCGTCTTGTATAGGCCATCTGCAATCCTATAATAATAGAACCAGACAGTCTTCCTAATTCCTCTTGCATTAGTAATTAATATATTAGTAAGCCTATTTTTATTTTCAGCCATAATGCCAATAAGACCAATAGCATAGGTCAATAAACTATTTAAATTATTGATAGCTTTTAAGCTTCTCACCCTAAAATTTTCAAAACTAAAACTCTGCTTCTTAAACCGAAAGTATTCCTCAATTCTCCATCTCGACATATATGTATAAACGATCCTCTTTAGATCTTCTTTATTTTTTATAGGTTTATTGGTAGCAAGCATCATAGGCTTTTCTCCTAGTCCATAGACCAATACAAGCCAGACAGGTTCTTTATTGGCTGTCACTTTCACATTCAGGTGACTAACGTAAGTAACAACTTTTGACTCTTTGCCTTTATTTCGAAACGTTAAAGTCATCCTAACTTTTCCCTTTCTTGAATCCCTTAAGGTGGTAGATTTATACCATTTGCCTTTCCAAAATAATTTGCGTCTTTCTGTAAGACGTATAATATAGTATTGATCTTTTTCATGCATAAATTGGAACATAGAGTTCATATCGTATCCTCTATCAAATACAAATGTTCCCTTCCCATTTATGGATTCTATAACTTTCTCCAAGCCATTAAAAGTTACTGTATTTGTAGATTTATAGCTTTTTTCTTTAGATGAATGAATATGGGAAAAGAGGCTTAATGGTTGCTTATTCTCTTTAGATAATCCTACTATTTCAGTAACCATATATCCCTTCTCATACTTGTTCTCTTTACTCGATCCATCTCTTACTATACCTAAATCTTCAAATGCTTGTCCATGTGGTTTGACTATGTCAGAATCATCTACTAGTATTACTGGGTCTTCCTCTATATTTTTCACTATTTGCCTAGTATAATTTTCATCAATTTGAGGAGAAAGATCCTTTCCTAGGTTCTGACCTAAACGTTCAACAGTGTTTACTACCTTAATTGGTTCTTTTAAAGCTTTTGCCATATCACTTAATATTACACTTTTAGAAGATAAAATCCCGAAAATAATATCTGCAACAAATTTTCTTTCCACTTTATTTTCTTTTGGAACTAATGATTTTGAGAAATTTACAATTTTCCTTTTGCTTTGGTATACATCTGTGGTAGAATAGTACATAGAAAAGCCTCCTTTGATTTTGTTTAGTAGGATTTTTTGTTGCAAACTAATTATACTAAACATTCAGGGGCTTTTCTATGTTTTTAGTGTCATTTATAGGTTTTGCACCCTTTTGTGCATATTTTATCTCCATAAAATCAAATTTATATCATAGTCATAATTTTTTACGGAAAAAGTATATATTAACTTGACAAGCAAATATAAAATTGGTATAATAATGTCGTGCATATAATAAGTTTAATGAACAAACATAGTGGATTTGATAATTTGGCGACCTCAATAAGGAGGTGGTACACTCAAATTTAAATTACAATCATTGTATCTTAGAAAACTTGCTTTAATAAAAAACATATTAAACATTTTGGTCTAGTAAAAAACACCTATAAGGAGGTTTTTAGAAATGAATTTTAAAAAGATGCTTGCCTTCCTTCTCGTTGCTGTATTACTAATAATTGGTGTCGTTGGATGTGGGCCTAAGGAAGAGGATAAACAAGATTATCAAGATAATAGCACATCAGAGGGAGAAAAAGATGATGATAATAGTACGCAAACTGATGAAGACTCAGAATCTAATGAACAGCTGACAATTGGATTTAACAATTTTCTAAAAGGGGTTTATTCATTGGATATTCTGGAAAAAAGTTTTCTTTCTACTTGTGAAGCACTTGATGTTAAACCAATGGTTGTAAATGATGAGGGAAAAGTAGAAAACTCTACACGTAATATAGATAACATGATAGCTTCAGGTGTTGATGGTATTGTATTCTTTGGAATTTCGGATACATTGTTTCCGGTTGTTGCACAGAAGTGTGAAGATGCTGATATTCCCTATGTATTTTATGACCATATGCCTACAGATGAAATTCTAGCATCAATTCAAGATAATCCAAATTATTTGGGTGTTGCAGCTACGGTTGATTTAAATACGGGTAATAATATTGGTGAATATGCAGCTGAACAAAATCTAAAAAAAGCGATTGTTGTAACAGGGCAGACTACAGATACTACTCATTCTGCAAGAACAAATGGTTTCAAAGAGACATTTGAATCAAGTGGTGGTGAAGTCTTGGCTGAAGGATATGGCGAAGTAGTAATTTCAGAAGCAATGGCAAGAGCAGATGATCTTCTTACGGCACACCCAGATGCTGATTGTATATATGCTACAAACGGTGATGTTGGAACAGCTTGCATGGAGGTGCTTGAAAAACATCCAGAGGTTAATGCAAAATTGTTTGTAACAGACTTAGATCCAGATGTTCTTGATGGACTAAAAGAGGGCAAAATTGAGGCAGCAAATGGTGCACATTGGGTAAATGTTAATTTTGCTACTGCATTACTTGTTAATCATCTTAATGGAAATACAATAAAAGATACTGATGGGAAGCCACCTAGATTAGTGGTTCCTGTAATGACCCTCCCTAGTAATATGGTTGATTTGTATAATAAGTATTGGATAGAAACATTACCATATAGTGCAGAAGAATTGCAAAGCATAGTGGCTCCATGGAATGAAAATGCAAATATTGATGACTTTCAACAAATGTTAGATGATTATACAATTGAAAAAAGGTTGCAAGCAAAAGTTGATGCTGGTATCTTAACGCAAGAAGAGTTAGATGAAGTTTTAGACTAAACATTTCATTTTTGGAATTCACTTACTTTTTAGTGAGTGAATTCCAAAAAACAATACAACATATGTGGCAAATATTAAAGTTTTATTAAAAATGAATAGGAAGAGGATATAATGAACAAAAAAGATAAAAATCAAAATCCTATTTTTACAGCGAAGAGTTTAATAAATAAAGAAGCGAAAAACACCCTCCGAACAATTGTCGTAATTGCTTTTATTTATGTTATCATGAATATTATAACAAAAGGGCGATTTTTGACGGGTTCGAATATGCTAGCTATTTTAACAAATTCGGTAGTTACTGCTCTTATTGCACTTGCATTTAGTTTTATTTTTTCTATGGGCATGATAGACTTATCAGCGGGTGCAATAATGATAATTGCAAGTAATGTTGGTGGTATTTTGGCAATAGATGCAAACCTGGGTTATTTTGGACTTATTATAGGAAGTATTGTGGTTGCTACAGTACTTGAATTAATGAATCTAAAAATTATGATCAGTTCAAAAATCCCATCATGGATATTTGGATTAGGTGCTGCAATGGTATATGAAGCAATTGCTTCTATCTATAATGTTTCCCAAATTAATAGTGGTAAGCAAGTTGTATCTCTGGGTAACAGTTGCAGAGCACTAGGAATGCCTCCGTGGAATATTGTTGTTTTGGTAATTGCTGTAACTATTGCTTACTTAATTTTTAACAGAACATCGATAGGATTTGGATTGCGTGCTGTTGGAAGTAATAGAACGGTATCTAGTATGATGGGAATAAACGTTTCTAAAACGATATTGCTTGCAGGGCTTGTTGGTGGTGTTTTTTTGGGAATTGCAAGCGCGGTAAATGAGAGCTATGCAGGTCGAGTAGTACCTACAACAGGTTTGAATAGTGTTTCAACAATTTTTATACCATTGGCAACATATTTACTTGCAAATGCTTTAGAGAAGGCGTTTAATATAACAATTTCTGTTGCAGTAAGTGCTTTCATTATAACATCTATATTTAATGTACTTACACTTATGGGGGTGCCATCCGGAACATGGCAGCAGGTTGTGATGGGCGCTTGTGTACTTGTTTGTGGCATTGCTTCCCAGAGAACATTCAAGGGGGTAGTAAAATGACTTTTAATAAGAATGAAATAATTTTGGAGGCTCACCACATAAAGAAATATTTTGGTGCTACCCATGCAAATGATGATGTTTCGATTCAAATACCAAGAGGACATGTGCGAGGCTTAATTGGAGAAAATGGCTCAGGAAAATCTACGTTTATTTCTATCATTGCTGGCATACAACAGAAAGATAGTGGAGATATGTCTGTGCTAGGAAATCAATATAACCCCGAAACTCCACTTGATGCTGTTAATAATAAAATTGGTGTTGTTGTGCAAGAATTGGGATTAGTAGATGGCTTGCCGGTTGGGATAAACTTGTTTTTAGGACATACAGATCAATTTAGCAACAAAGGTATTTTAAATATACGGGAATTAAACAAAGCAGCCGTTGATTTGTTTAAAAAATGGAGTTTCCCGCACTTTGCAAATCTAGTACCTAAAATGACAGATACTTTATCGGTTGAAGAAAAGAAGATAGTGGAGTTAGTACGGGCTCTTTCCATAGATCCTGAATTACTTATTTTAGATGAAATAACTCAGGCTCTTTCGCTTAATAACCGTCGTACATTGTTTGATATAATCAAAAAACTTAAATCAGAGGGTAAAGCAGTGTTGATGGTTACACATGATATTGAGGAAGTATTAGCAGTAACGGATAGTATAACTATAATGCGCGATGGAGTGGTTGTTACTGAGTGTGACAGTAATAACACAACCGTCAATGGGGTTAAACATATGATGGTTGGTAGAGATTTGACTGCTTCATACTATAGAGAGGATACACAAGATCTATATGAAGATGAAATAGTGTTATCAGTCAATGATTTAACTGCTGAGAACTTCCAGAATGTATCCTTCAATTTGCATAAGGGTGAAATTCTTGGGATTTGTGGTCTTTCGGATTCGGGTATACACGAATTGGCAGAGGCATTATTTGCAGTGCGAGAAGTAAGTAGTGGGACTGTTGTTTTATCTAATTCAAATACTGTGATTCAATCGCCTAGACAAGCTATGAGTTTGAAAATAGGATATGTTCCGAAGGATCGAGATAAACAAGCATTGATGGTTAATGATACTATTGAGAATAACGTATGTCTGCCAGCTGTTGAACTTATAAAAGGACGTTTAGGTTTCTTGAATCCAAGGGAAAAAAGAGAACTTACTAACAAAGTAATTAAAGAATTTAATGTAAAAGCTAATGATGGATCGCAAATCATTAGGGGACTTTCTGGAGGAAATAGACAAAAGGTTAATCTAGGAAGATGGATGATCCAAGACAAAGAAATATTAATTTTAGATTGCCCGACCCGAGGAGTTGATATTGGTGTCAAGGCATATATCTACAACGCAATGATTGAAGCAAAGAATAAAGGTATTTCGATGATTGTTGTTTCTGATGAATTGCCCGAATTAATTGGTATGTCTGATACAATTCTAATAATGAAAAATGGTGTAATTAAAAAAACAGTTAAAAGAAGCTCTGGTTTCACAGAAGAATCTATTATTGAGGTGATGCTGTAATGAAAAAAGATAAGTGGATGCATATTTCAAAACTATTTCCTTTTATTGGATTATTAGTAATTGTGGCTATTTTCAGCATCATATCCGGAGATAAATTGTGGACTGTTAACAATTTGAAAAGTATTTTGAATACGATGATACCGTTATGTTTAGGTGGTGCCGGTATGATTTTTGTAGCTGCGCAGGGAAGTACGGATATGTCTGTAGGTTCCACTTTAGCTTTTGCTGGAACCATAGCAGCTTTGGTAAGTGTAAAATACGGACTTTACTCATTTGTTCTAATTGCATTAATTATGGGTATTTTAGTTGGCCTATTTAATGGAACAATGCTTTCGAAATTTAAAGTTCCCTCTCTTATGGTAACATTATCAATGTTGATTGCCCTTCGTGCAATAGTGTCTTATATTACTAATGGGCAAGCTGTATTTGTGGATCCCCAAATATTAAAACTTAATCAATTACAAGTCAAGCTTCCCATATTTATTATAACAATAGGAGTCATGTGGTATCTTTTTGAATATACAAAAATTGGTTTTTTCTCTAAATGTATTGGTGAAAATCAAGTTGTAGCGCAATTTTCAGGAGTACCTATAAAAAAGTATAAGATTCTTGCATTTGCATTGTCAGGTATTATGGCGGGGTTGGTTGGTATTTTTACAGTAGGTAATATAGGTGGAGTTTCTCCGAATATGGGCAACTTTTTTGAACTACAAGTTATGACTGCCATGTTTGTTGGAGGAGTACCTGTTGCTGGAGGAACGGAGAGTAGATTTTATAAAGTTATTGTCGGTTCACTAATGTTGGCATTTTTGCAGAATGGTTTAACAATTACTAGAGTAAGTGCAGAAATGTCTGAATTAATTCAAGGTGTAATATTGTTATGTGTTGTGTTCTTCAACTTGGTTGCACGTGAGAAATTTATTAAGCTACAGGCGAAGAAAGAAGTGTAATTGTTTTATATAAATATAAAGACAATTTCATGTAGATACTATGCTGATATATGGGGATGATAGCCTTACTCAAAATACGAAAATAAGATAAAAACTATTTACAATAACAAATTGGATTTAATAATTATAGTTGGTGTTTGAAGGTAATGACCCATTATAAAGCGTTCCTATTTGGTCGCTAATAAATTATATTATTTCATTCTAACTAGAAGTAGAAGGGAGGTGAGAAGCCGTATACAATATAAATATATGCTATTTTAATAAAAAACAATAAGAATGACGATCAATAGTAATAATAAAATTATAGTAAAGGAGAGATTATATATGAAATGTACAAAAGAATTTCGCTTATCTTTTACGGAAGAAGCGAAAAAGATAGTATCACAAATGTCACTGGAAGAAAAGGTTTATTTGATGAGCGGCAGAGTGGAATTAGAAGATGTTGCAGAAGCCTTTAATAATCCTTCTGCGGATAACCATTATAATTGTTATCCGTATCCAGCAGGTGGGAATGACCGTTTAAATATACCTGAATTGCGTTTTTCTGACGGACCTCGTGGTGTTGTAGTAGAAAAGAGTACTTGCTTTCCAGTACCTATGGCAAGAGGGGCTACATTTGATACAGAGTTAGAAGAAAAGATAGGTGAAGCAATCGCAAAAGAAATTAGAGCTTACGGTGGAAATTATTTTGGTGGCGTATGTATTAATTTACCTTATAATCCAGGATGGGGGCGTAGTCAAGAGACATATGGTGAAGATAGTTTTCACATAGGAAGCATGGGTTCAGCTCTTGTTAAGGGTGTTCAAAAACATAATGTTATTGCATGTATTAAACACTTTGCTTTCAATAGTATGGAAAATGCCCGATTTACTGTAGATGTAAATGTAGACAAGCGTACGGAACGTGAAGTGTATTTAAAGCATTTTCAAAAATGCATTGAAGCCGGTGCTGCAAGTGTAATGAGTGCATATAATAAATATCAAGGAAAATATTGTGGTCAGAATAAGTATTTGCTTACAGATGTACTAAAGAAAGAATGGGATTTCGATGGTTTCGTTATAAGTGATTTTATGTGGGGAACTCGTGATACGGTTAATGCTGCTAATGCAGGTCTTGATGTCGAAATGTGTAATACACATTATTATGGTGATAACCTTGTACAGGCAGTCAAAGATGGTAAGGTAAAAGAAGAAGTCATAGATGATGCTGCAATAAGAATTGTCCGTACGCTTCTTGCTTTTCAAAAGGCGGAAGATCCTCAGGAATATCCGAGAAAGATTGTTTCCTGCCAAGATCATATTGCACTTGCTAAACTTGCTGCCGAAAAATCGATGACACTTATTAAGAATGAAGATAAAGTATTGCCTTTTAGCAAAGAAAAGACGAAAAAAGTTGTTGTACTAGGGAAACTTGGCAATACGGAAAATATTGGAGATCATGGCTCAAGTCGTGTTTTTCCACATTATGTAGTAACTCCAGTTGAAGGTGTTGCAAAACTTTTACCTAATGCGGAAGTAATATATTATAATGGGGAAGATCTTGAAAGAGCAAAACAAATTGCTTGTAATGCTGATGCTGTTATTATAGTAGCTGGATATAAGCATGATGATGAGGGTGAATATATTGCTCCATCAGAAGACGGTTTTAAGGAAATGGGAGGAGACAGAAAGGTGTCTTTAGGATTGCATCAAGACGATGTTAATCTAATAAAAGCTTTAGGCCGTATAAACCCTAATACATCGGTTGTTCTTATTGGTGGTAATATGATTATTATTGATGAATGGAAAGATTATGTACCTTCGATTTTGATGGCATATTACCCAGGAATGGAAGGCGGTACGGCAATAGCAGAGACGTTATTTGGAGATATAAATCCTGGTGGTAAACTTCCATTTGTGATAGTAAAAGAAGAAAGTGATTTACCTAAAGTAGATTGGGATGCAGATAATGTAAGTTATGATTATTACCACGGATATGCAAAACTGGAAAAGGAGGGTATTGAGCCTTCGGTTCCATATGGATTTGGTATGTCGTATACAACCTTTGAATTTTCTAATGCGATTTTTAATGTCGATGGCGATAATGTAATTGCAAGATGTGATGTTAAAAATACAGGAGAGCTAAAAGGTGATGAGGTGGTACAATTTTATGTAGGATTTAGCAATTCAAAAATTGATCGTCCGATAAAATCTTTAAAAGGTTTTCAAAGAATTACATTAAATCCTGGTGAAACTAAAGAAGTGTGCATTTCATGTCCAATTGAAGAGCTTAAATGGTATTCAGAAAATGGTTGGGAGTTGGAGCATATGATTTATGATGCATATATTGGTTCGAGTAGTAGTGACAAAGATTTGCTTAAAGGAAATTTTCAGCTATAGAAATTGTAAGCTACTTAACAGAGAACATTTACGAATTTTGTGAAGATATGTTTATCTGTTTGCATTCTTTTATTTGAAGAATGGTGAACATCTCGGACATATGAAATTAAATATTACCCAACCTTAAAAACAATAAAAATAAAGGGGCTGTTACAAAGTAGTTCCTAGACAAGGGGCTGTTGCAAAATAGCTCCTAGACAAAAGCCTCGCTAAATTTATTTAGCGAGGCTTTTGAGATATAATTATATCATGAACAAAAATAATCAAACACGTATATTTAATACTACACTAAATAATCAAAATTTCCCCGGCTTTTTCACCAAATAAACAAATTTCAAACTATGTAACCTTGTAAGCATAATAGCTACAAGGAATATTTTTGGTTGATTGTATAATTAAATGTAACTAAAACTTCGCACTTATAAAAGCGGCTACGTACCTTGAAAATCCAACATTGTTTGAC
>CZCB01006362.1_pt1 | contig 16206 bp, 15 predicted proteins | sample 591991 | NCBI WGS metagenome assembly CZCB01 (sample SAMEA3556809, study PRJEB10932) | anaerobic digester metagenome | reverse complement strand
TTAGCCCCTGTATTAATCAATAGATGTTACTACGCCTGCTCCAACGGTACGGCCGCCTTCGCGGATGGCAAAACGCAGTCCTTCTTCTATGGCAATGGGAGTTATCAGTTCTATGGACATCTGGATGTTGTCCCCTGGCATTACCATCTCTACTCCGTCAGGCAAGGTAATTACTCCGGTTACATCGGTGGTCCGGAAATAGAACTGGGGACGGTAGCCACTGAAAAATGGAGTGTGCCGTCCGCCTTCTTCTTTGGTCAGTACATATACTTCGCCCTTGAACTTGGTTAAGGGTTGAATGCTGCCGGGCTTGGCTAATACCATGCCGCGCTCTACTTCTTTGCGCTCTACGCCTCTTAACAGGGTACCGATGTTGTCTCCGGCTTCGGCATAGTCCAAAAGCTTTCTGAACATCTCTACCCCGGTGCATACGGTCTTTCTTGATTCTTCTCTCATGCCGACGATCTCTACTTCGTCTCCTACCTTTACCTGGCCTCTCTCTACTCTACCAGTAGTTACGGTTCCACGACCGGTTATGGTGAATACGTCTTCTATGGGCATCAGGAAGGGTTTGTCTACTGGTCTTTCGGGCAGTGGTATATAGGTGTCTACTGCATCCATCAGTTCCCATATCTTGCTGCACCATTCCTCATCACGGGAGCCGCAGCCACATTCTAAGGCCTTCAGAGCGGATCCTCTGATGATGGGTATATCGTCTCCGGGGAATTCGTATTCGTTTAACAAATCACGGATTTCCATCTCTACCAGTTCCAGCAGTTCTTCGTCGTCTACCATGTCGGTTTTGTTCATGAATACTACGATATAGGGCACTCCTACCTGTCTGGCTAAGAGTATATGTTCTCTGGTCTGGGGCATGGGACCATCAGCGGCGGATACTACCAAAATGGCTCCGTCCATCTGTGCTGCTCCGGTTATCATGTTCTTGATATAGTCGGCATGGCCCGGGCAGTCTACGTGGGCATAATGCCGGTTTTCGGTCTGGTATTCTACGTGGGAGGTGTTGATGGTTATGCCTCTCTCCCGCTCTTCTGGTGCTTTGTCAATGGCATCATAAGAAGTCGCTACTGCTCCTCCGGCCTTTGACAATGCCAGGGTGATTGCTGCTGTTAACGTGGTCTTACCATGGTCCACGTGTCCTATCGTACCAATGTTTAGATGTGGCTTGGTCCTCTCGAATTTTGCCTTTGCCATCTGTTCTCACCTTTCCTTTCCATTCACCTTGAGATTAAACTGGCAGGCCGTAACGCCTGGCAATGATTTCCTTACTTTTTGACTCCGGCACTTGGGCAAACTGTCTTAAATTCATAGAAAAACTTGCCCGTCCCTGGCTGGCTGACCGCAAACTGGTGGCATAACCAAAAGTCTCCGCCAGAGGTACTATGCCTTTAATAATCTTGCTTTCCCGGTTTTCCTCCAGGGCTAATACTCGTCCCCGTCTTGAATTCAAATCGGCAATGACATCTCCCACATATTCTTCCGGCGATAAAATCTCGATGTCCATGATGGGCTCTAGCAGCACGGAGTTTCCTTTATCTAATAATTCTTTTATCCCCATACTAGCTGCTACCTTGAAAGCCATTTCGGAAGAATCAACTTCATGGTAGGATCCTCCTACTAAACTGACCTCAATATCATCTACAGCATAACCAGCAAGTATTCCGGCCTGTAAAGCCTCCATGACTCCAATTTCTACCGCTGAAATGAATTCTTTGGGTATGACATCACCACTCAATCTATTTATAAATTGTTTGCCCTCTCCTTCAGCCAATGGAACAGCTTCCAGAACAACATGGGCATATTGGCCTCTGCCGCCACTCTGCTTTTCAAAACGTGATTCGGTGCGAGCTCGTTTAGTAATGGTTTCTTTGTACGAAACCTGAGGTCGGCCCACATTGGCATTAACCTTGAATTCACGCACCAAGCGATCAATTATGACCTCCAAATGGAGCTCTCCCATACCCGAAATAATGGTCTGCCCAGTTTCCTCCTCAATTCGGGTACGAAAAGTGGGGTCTTCTTCTGCTAATCGTTTTAAGCTATCTCCTATACGGTCCTGATCGGCCTTGGTCTTGGGCTCAATGGCAACATCGACCACTGGTTCAGGGAAGTTCATGCTTTCCAACAGAATAGGCTGCTCTTCATTACATAAGGTGTCTCCGGTTACTGTCTCTTTTAGACCTACCCCGGCTACAATATCTCCGGCAACCACTTCGTCAATCTCTTCCCTGTGATTAGCATGCATTCGTAAAATTTTAGTTATGCGCTCCTTGCGCCCCTGGCGGCTGTTATAAACCTGTTGCCCGGATTTAAGACTACCCGAGTAAACTCTAAAATAGGTTAGCTTCCCCACATAAGGATCAGTAGCTACCTTAAAAGCCAAGGCACTCAAAGGTTCGTCTTTACTGGCTTGATAAACCTTTTCCTCCCCGGTTACGGGATCAGATCCGGTTACAGCCTCTATATCCAGTGGTGAGGGCAGATATTTAACTACTGCATCCAAGAGCATCTGTATGCCTTTGTTCTTGAAAGAAGAGCCGCATAACACTGGTACAACCTGGTTTTTAACGGTTAGTTCCCTTAAGGACCGGTAGATTTCCCCGGCACTAACGGGATCACCCTCCAGGTATAACTCCAAAATCCGGTCATCATAAAATGATAACCGGTCTAGTATATTGTTCCGGTATTCTTCAGCCACACTAGCTTCCTCGGAAGTTAGTTCGCGTTGAGTAAAGGTTTCCCCCATCTCATCTTCATAAACATAGGCCTTGAGTTCTACCAGATCAATAACTCCTGAAAAACTGTCTTCGACGCCAATGGGAAGTTGTATTGGAAGAGCTTCGCTACCCAGTACATCCCGGATCATGTTGACCACTCGCATAAAATCTGCACCAATGCGATCCATTTTATTAATATAGGCTATCCGGGGAATATGGTACCGGTCAGCCTGTCTCCAGACAGTTTCCGATTGGGGCTGTACCCCAGCCACTGCACAAAATATGCCGATGGCTCCATCAAGTACACGCAATGCCCGCTCTACCTCAACTGTAAAGTCCACATGCCCGGGCGTATCGATGATATTTATTACACAATCTTTCCACAGGCAGGTGGTAGCAGCTGAGGTAATGGTTATACCCCGCTCCTGCTCCTGGCTCATCCAGTCCATCGTAGCGGTACCTTTGTCTACTTCGCCTAAGCGATGGACTTTACCGGTATAATATAGAAACCTTTCTGTGGTAGTGGTTTTACCGGCATCTATATGAGCCATAATACCTATGTTTCTTATCCGGGATAAGTCAGTCATGCGCATTACTTCCTTTAGCCGCCTCTACCAGCGATAATGAGCAAATGCCCGGTTGGCCTCCGCCATCTTATGAGTATCTTCTCTCTTCTTGACAGCTCCGCCAGCGCCGTTATAGGCATCCATGAGCTCACCGGCTAAGCGTTCCGCCATAGTTTTCTCACCGCGATTGCGAGCATAGTTTACCAGCCAGCGGATAGCTAGAGTCTGCCGCCGTTCGGGGCGAACCTCTACTGGCACCTGATAGTTGGCGCCGCCAACACGCCGGGCACGAACCTCTACCAATGGGGTAATGTTTTTCATGGCCTGCTCAAACACTTCCACCGGATCCTTGCCCATTTTCTGTTCGATAATCTCAAATGCTCTGTAACAGATGCGTTCTGCTAAGCTTTTCTTGCCATCCCACATAACCTGATTAACCAATTTGGTAAAAACCTGGCTGTTATAAATGGGATCAGGCAGTACATCTCTTTTTGGTACAGGCCCTTTTCTAGGCATGAGTTGCCTCCCTCCTACTTCTTCTTGGGTCGTTTGGCCCCATACTTAGAGCGACTCTGGCTGCGATTCTGAACCCCAGCTGCATCCAGAGTGCCGCGGATAATATGGTAGCGAACACCTGGTAAGTCTTTAACACGGCCTCCCCTTATAAGAACCACGGAGTGCTCCTGAAGGTTGTGACCAATTCCCGGAATATAAGCAGTAACCTCAATCCCGTTGACTAATCTAACACGGGCTATCTTACGCAATGCCGAGTTCGGTTTTTTCGGGGTGGTGGTGTAAACACGAGTACACACACCGCGCTTCTGCGGGCTGTTTTTCAATGCAGGAGCGGTGGATTTCTTCTCCATTTTTTCGCGTCCCTTACGAACTAACTGGTTGATTGTTGGCATATAGTGCACCTCCTTCCCCGGTTAAGGTTAATCACTGTTAACTAAGGCCACAGCTGCTGCTCCCACTTCTATGCCACAGGCCCTACCCAAACTTTCCATTGTATCCACCATGACCACGCTAATGTTCTTCTGGCTGCACAATTCGCGGATAGGTTCAATTATATGGGATTCAGCATCACGGGCAATATAAACTTTGTCAACCTGCCCTTTGGTTATGGCTTTTTTCACCTGTTTGGTGCCAATCACTTTGGCGTGGTCCCGTATTTCCCTGAGTGGCACAATACACCCTCCTCCGGGTTAATATACTTCAAGTGAAACAACAACCTTATTTTCCACGCACTTAACTATTTTAGCACCTGGCCTAATCATCGTCAAACCCTTTGTTTACTCAACAGCAGATTCCTCAGGAATTACCTCGTTTTCTTCGAATTTTATAGTGCGATATACCGGGTACCCAGTACCGGCCGGAATTAGTTTCCCAATGATAACGTTTTCTTTCAAACCGATCAGATGGTCTACTTTCCCTTTTATGGCCGCTTCAGTGAGAACTTTGGTGGTCTCCTGGAAAGAAGCCGCTGACAGGAATGAGTCGGTATTAAGGGAAGCTTTGGTAATTCCTAATAGCATGGGAGAACAAACCGCCGGCTTGTCTTCCCGGGCGATGGCCGCACGGTTTTCTTCCTCGAAGACGGATATATCCACGAAAGCCCCCGGCAACAAGGAAGTGTCTCCGGGATCTTCTACTTTAACCTTCTTGAGCATCTGCCGGATCATAATCTCAATGTGTTTATCACTTATATCCACGCCCTGGGAGCGGTACACTTTTTGGACTTCCTGGAGAAGGTAGCGCTGAACATCCTGCAAGCCTTTGGTCTTTAAGATGTCATGGGGATTCAGCGGACCTTCAGTTAAAGCGTCACCAATTTCCACAAAATCATTCTCTTGTACTTTAAGGCGTGATCCGTAGTGAACCGGATAGGCTCCTAATACTTCGCCTTCTTGACTTAAAATTTCAATTTCGCGACGTCCCTTGTTTTCAGCAAAGCGCACATATCCGGAAACTTCCGCTACCACAGCCTGCCCTTTGGGTTTACGAACCTCAAACAGTTCTTCAACTCTTGGCAAACCACGGGTTATGTCATCACCAGCTACACCACCGGTGTGGAAAGTACGCATGGTCAACTGCGTTCCTGGCTCGCCGATAGATTGGGCGGCTATAGTCCCAACTGCTTCACCAATCTCTACATTATAACCGGTAGCCAGATTGCGTCCATAGCATTTACGACAGACTCCATGTCTGGTTTTACAGGTTAATACGGTGCGGATCTTAACTCTTTCAATACCTGCCCGTTCAATAGCATAGCCGGTATCATCATCAATCATTTCATTTTCTTCTACCAGCACTTCACCGGTTTCGGGGTGAACAATGGTATCCAGAGAAACCCGGCCAATAATACGCTGATGGAGCGGTTCTATAAGCTGGGAGCCCTCCATGATCTTTTCCACCCAGATTCCTTCTACGGACTCACAATCCTCTTCCCGTACAATTACATCCTGGGAAACGTCAACCAGGCGACGGGTCAGGTAGCCAGAGTCAGCCGTCCTGAGCGCAGTATCCGCCAAACCTTTACGGGCTCCATGAGTTGATATAAAGTATTCCAGAACGGTAAGACCTTCCCGGAAATTAGCTTTGATAGGCAAATCAATGATTTTACCGGATGGATCCGCCATTAAGCCGCGCATACCAGCCAGCTGTCTTATCTGCTGGAAGTTACCGCGGGCACCAGAGATAGCCATCATGTATACTGGGTTTTCTTCGTTTAAGGACTCTTTTAGTGCGTTGGTAATATCTTCGGTAGCCTGATTCCAAATTTCAACTACCTGAGCATGACGTTCTTCATCAGTGATTAATCCCACCTGGAAGTCTTGCTCAATGCTATCTACGGCTTGATCGGCTTCACTCAATATGTGTTTTTTAGCTTCCGGGGTTTCGAAATCATTAACGCCAACGGTTATGCCGGCTTGAGTACTGAATTTATATCCTAATCTCTTTATCCCATCCAGCATGATTGCGGTCTCAGCATTGCCTTCCAGTCGATAACACTCGTATACAATTTCGCCCAGCTTCTTTTTGTCTATTACTTCATTATAGAACCCCAGCTTGTCGGGAATAACTTCATTAAAAATAACCCGGCCTACTGAGGTCTCCACTAACTGGCGCGAGGATTCCCCTTCATTGGATTGAGGCATACGTACCTTTATTTTTTCGTGGAGCTTTATATGACCTAGTTCATAAGCCATCTGAGCTTCTTCCGGACTAGCGAAAGCTTTTACTTTTTCCTGAGCCCAGTCTTCTTCACTCATATAGGTCAGATAGTATACGCCGATAACCATATCCTGAGTAGGAGTTACTACCGGCTTTCCGTCTTTGGGATTGAGTATATTGTTGCTGGCCAGCATCAATAGCCGGGCCTCCGTCTGAGCTTCCGCTGACAACGGAACATGAACCGCCATCTGGTCACCATCAAAGTCAGCGTTATAGGCGGTACACACCAGTGGATGAAGCTGCAGAGCCCTCCCTTCAACCAGTACCGGTTCAAAAGCTTGGATACCCAGTCTATGCAGAGTAGGCGCTCTGTTCAGTAACACCGGATGTTCCTTGATGACATCCTCCAGGATATCCCATACTTCTTCTCGACCACGTTCCACCATCTTTTTAGCGCTCTTTATGTTGGAAGCAATACCGCGGTCCACTAGTTTCTTCATTACAAAGGGCTTGAACAGTTCCAAGGCCATTTCTTTAGGCAGGCCGCACTGGTGCATCTTAAGATTGGGCCCAACTACGATAACCGACCGTCCCGAATAGTCAACGCGTTTACCTAACAGGTTCTGACGGAATCTCCCTTGCTTTCCCTTTAACATATCACTGAGGGATTTTAAGGGACGATTGCCAGGCCCGGTAACCGGCCGTCCGCGGCGCCCATTATCAATCAAAGCGTCCACAGCTTCTTGCAGCATACGCTTTTCGTTACGGACAATAATATCGGGTGCTCCCAAATCCAATAGCCTTTTGAGGCGATTATTGCGATTGATCACCCGGCGATATAAATCATTTAAATCGGAAGTGGCAAAACGTCCTCCGTCTAACTGTACCATGGGGCGCAGTTCGGGGGGAATAACCGGCAAAACGTCCATAATCATCCATTCCGGATCGTTGCCAGATAAACGGAAGGCTTCTACTACTTCCAAACGTTTAATAGCCCGGCTCTTACGCTGTCCGGTAGTTGTGGCTACTTCTTCCTTAAGTTCGGCTGACATGCTTTCTAAATCAATTTCATTGAGCAGAGCTTGTATTGCTTCCGCTCCTATGCCCGCCTCAAAGCTGTCACCGTAGCGTTCCCGGTTCTCCCGGTATTCCCTTTCACTGAGCAGTTGCTTCTTTAACAAGGGAGTATCACCGGGTTCAATGACTATATAATTAACAAAATAAATTACCTTTTCCAGCACTTTAGGGGACATATCCAGCAAGAGTCCCATGCGGCTGGGAATTCCTTTTAAGTACCATATATGGCACACCGGAGCAGCCAACTCAATATGTCCCATGCGCTCCCGCCTTACTTTGGAGGTAGTAACCTCTACTCCGCAGCGGTCACAGACTATACCGCGATGGCGCACCCGCTTATATTTGCCGCAATGACATTCCCAGTCTTTTACGGGACCAAAAATCTTTTCACAGAACAGCCCTTCTTTTTCGGGACGCAGAGTACGATAATTTATGGTCTCCGGTTTTTTGACCTCTCCACTGCTCCAAGAGCGAATCTGCTCTGGAGAAGCCAGGGATATTTTTATGCGATCGAAGTTGTTCACGTCTAACAAGTCATTCTCTCCCTTCCTTTAAGGATGGCTCTATTGCTTGCCGACTTGCCCTTTAGCCTTCATCATCTGGGAGCAGGTCATCCTCATCCTCGCTTAATGGCTCCTCTAAATCAGGCTCGTTTCCACCGTCGACTTCCACCACAGCCTCATCGCCCTCTTCTTCCTCACCTTGATCATCGTCTTGCTTAATAACAGACCTGCCATTGTGTGAACCTCTGGCCACGGCGGTTTCAGGAATATCCAGCCCCAGTTCCTTGGCTTTTTCCTTTTCGTTAACCTCATAATCCATATCTTGAATCTGAATTTCCTGATCATTATCAGAAAGAACCCGTACATCCAAAGCCAGGCTCTGGAGTTCTTTGATCAGAACCTTGAATCCCTCCGGTACACCTGGTTCTGGTATGTTCTCGCCTTTGACGATGGCTTCATAAGTCTTCAACCGGCCTACCACGTCATCGGATTTAACCGTCAGGATTTCCTGAAGGGTATAGGAAGCTCCGTAAGCTTCCAATGCCCATACTTCCATCTCTCCGAACCGCTGGCCTCCAAACTGGGCTTTGCCACCCAGGGGCTGCTGGGTCACTAATGAATAAGGGCCGATGGAACGGGCATGTATCTTATCGTCCACCAGGTGAGCCAACTTCAGCATATAAACATAGCCAACGGTTACCTTACGATCAAAGGGTTCTCCGGTACGCCCGTCATAAAGAACTGCTTTACCATCTTCGGGGAGGTTGGCTTCCCGCAGCTTGGCAAAAGTATCCTCTTCGTTGGCACCGTCGAAAACTGGTGTGGCTATGTTGATACCAAGAGCTTTGGCTGCCCAGCCCATGTGGCATTCCAGGATCTGTCCGATGTTCATACGGGACGGAACCCCCAAGGGGTTTAACACAATCTGTACTGGTGTGCCATCTTCTAAGAAAGGCATATCTTCTTCGGGCAGTATACGGGATATAACGCCTTTGTTACCGTGGCGTCCTGCCATTTTATCGCCTTCTGATATTTTACGCTTCTGGGCAATGTAAACTCTGACCAGCTGGTTCACCCCGGGAGGCAGTTCATCGCCTTGATCCCGGGAAAAACGTTTTACAGCCACAATTTTGCCTGCTTCACCATGGGGGACACGCAAGGAGGAGTCCCTGACCTCGCGGGCTTTCTCGCCAAAGATAGCTCTTAGCAATCTTTCTTCCGGAGTTAATTCTGTCTCCCCTTTCGGAGTAACTTTACCTACCAGAATATCATCCGGACGGACTTCAGCTCCTACCCGAATAACTCCTTGTTCATCCAGATTCTTTAACATATCTTCGGAAACATTGGGAATATCCCGGGTAATTTCCTCGGGGCCCAACTTGGTATCCCGAGCTTCACATTCGTATTCTTCTATATGAATGGATGTGAAAACATCTTCTTTCACCAATTGCTCCGATATTAATATAGCATCCTCGTAATTGTAGCCCTCCCAAGGCATGAAAGCTACCAAAACATTACGGCCTAGGGCCAATTCTCCCTGATAGGTGCTGGGACCATCAGCGATAATTTCTCCCTCTTCTACCTGGTCCCCAACCTTAACAATAGGCCGCTGATTGTAACAAGTACCCTGGTTGGAGCGCACAAACTTGAGCAGACGATAGTTCTCTTTGGAACCATCTTCATGCTGAATTACTATGTTATCAGCGCTGACAGATTTCACCACACCGGCTCTTTTGCTCACCACTACAGCGCCGGAGTCTTTAGCTGCTTTATACTCTAAACCGGTTCCTATTAAAGGTGCTTCGGTTCTTATTAGGGGCACGGCTTGCCGCTGCATGTTGGCACCCATCAGAGCCCGGTTAGCATCATCGTTTTCCAGAAATGGAATCAGGGATGTAGCTACACTGAATACCTGCTTAGGAGAAACGTCCATGTAATCAACCTTGTCCACAGGTACTTCCAGAATCTCTTCTCCATAGCGGGCTTCAACCCGTTCTCCAATAAAACAGCCCTTATCATCCAGAGGGGCATTAGCCTGTGCTATTACATAATTTTCTTCTTCATCAGCGGAAAGATATTGTATTTCACCAGTTACCTTTCCTTTTTTCTTATCCACCCGCCGGTAAGGGGTTTCAATAAAACCGAAATCATTAACCCGGGCAAAGGTGGCCAGTGAACCAATCAAACCAATGTTAGGTCCTTCGGGAGTTTCTATAGGGCATATGCGGCCGTAATGGGAGTGGTGTACGTCACGTACCTGGAACCCTGCCCGTTCCCTGGTTAAGCCGCCTGGCCCCAGAGCAGACAAACGCCTCTTGTGGGTCAGTTCTGCCAAGGGATTGGTCTGATCCATAAATTGGGATAGCTGTGAACTGCCGAAGAATTCTTTAACCGCAGCAGTAATGGGCCGAATGTTTATCAAAACCTGGGGAGTTAAAGTGTCCACATCGTGAATACTCATGCGTTCGCGCACTACCCGCTCCATACGTACCAGGCCTGTCCTGAACTGATTCTGCAGCAGTTCTCCAATAGAACGCAGTCGCCTGTTACCCAAATGATCTATGACATCAGTTTTACCCTCGCCATTTATCAGTTTGATTAAATAGCCGACGGTATGGGTTATATCTTCTACGGTCAGGTGTCGCGTCTCCATGGGAATATCCAAGCCCAGCTTTTTATTCACCTTATAGCGTCCCACGTTAGCCATATCATAGCGGCGGGGATCAAAAAACAGATTTTTCAAGAGTTGCTCGGCAGCCTCTTCTGTAGCCATTTCCCCCGGGCGTAACCGCCGGTAAAACTCAATAAGAGCTTCTTTTTTATTAGCAGACGGATCCTTTTCTAAGGTCTTTATGATTGTCTCGTCCCCGTCATACAATTCCAAGATGTCTTCATTGGTTTCAAAACCAAGGGCTCTTAACAGTACGGTTACCGGAATCTTCCTCGTTTTATCAATACGAGTATAGATAACCCCCGCACTGTCCATTTCCAGTTCAAACCAGGCACCTCGATTGGGAATCAAAGTGGCACCGTACAACACATTACCCGCTACATCCAGCCTATCACTGAAGTAAACTCCCGGTGATTTCACCAGCTGACTGACCACTACCCGCTCAGCTCCATTAATAATGAAGGTTCCATTGTCAGTCATCAGAGGGAGATCACCCATGTATACCTCAGATTCTTTAATCTCTCCGCTCTCCTTGTCGGTTAGTCGAACCTTTAATTTTAACGGAGCCTGATAGCTCATATCTCTTTCTTTGCAATCGAGAACAGAATACTTTGGCTCGCCCCGACTGTAATCAATAAAACTGAGTTCAAGATTACCGGTGAAGTCCTGTATCGGGAATACTTCATTGAGGGCTTCCCGCAGCCCGTGTTCCAAAAACCATTCATAGGAGCTTTTTTGGACCTGGATAAGGTTAGGCAATTCGATAGGTTCTTTGATCCGGGAATAGCTAAGTCGTTCTACTCTTCCGTATCGTTCGATGTGGGCCATTAAAAGTATTCACCCCTTCTATTTAATCCCAAAAGAGTGAAAAGCAAGGTCTATGTGCAACCTCGCTTTAACCTTAAGCGTCTTAATAGTCTGGCAAAGACACACTTCTCCATCATCAATCGTAATGGCAATTATTAATGTTAGCATAAGACTAATTGACAGTCAAGGAAAATTTATTCTTTCTGTTCTTCTGTTTCTGTAAAGCTGTCGTCAACCCCCTCCATGGCCAAATTTTCCAGGGAATACTCTTCTTCAATCAGTTTATGCACGCGGCGTATACTGCGCAGGAACAGTAATCCGATAATTATAACCGCCCCTACTACCAGAATAACACCCACAACAAGTCCATGAAAAACGGTGGCTTTCAGCAGCAGTTCTCCCGTAGCCATCTCGTCAAGACGACTCAGTTGCCATACCGCCTCCTGACTATCAATGATACTATCAGCGGTGTGAGCGCGAATGAAGCCCGGTAATTTGATGGAAAGCTGAGCATCCGGTACAATAGCTATCTGGTAATATAGCCCCTTTTGGTCAGCAGAATAATCTTCACCATAAATAAAGGCCGACTCCAGTATCAGATAATTGCGATTCTCTATCCTAAGAGGTAAACGGTCAGCCTTCTGAGTGTATGACGTCCAATCGGCGGTCGTACGTGTTAAAACCAAATTGCCCTGATTATCGGTAGATGTTTCCCATTCTCCTTCACCCATTTCCAAATCCATTTTTTCTAATGTAACGGTTTCTAGTATACTCCCATCGTCCTGCCAGGTGAGTTGCCAGTCTACAGCCTGGGCCAACGCCGGTACAGGGTTTACCAATAACAATAAACTCCACAGTAAAAGGGTCCAACAGATTCGTTTTCTCATCCATCATCATTTCCCTTCCATTGACAATTTAAACCTATATTAAGGGTATACTAGAAAAATATATGCATCAATATTAAAGTAATAATATTAACGCAAATCTTTTATTTAGTAAACGGTTTTTCATAATAAAACCCCGCTTGCAATGTCCCATGCAAGCGGGGTCACTATTGATAGCAGTCTTAATGGACTAGTCAAACCTTATTTAACTTCTACAGAGCCACCAGCTTCTTCAATTTTGGCTTTGATGCTGTCAGCCTCTTCTTTATTAACTTTTTCCTTAATGGGCTTGGGCGCACCGTCAACCAAGTCTTTGGATTCTTTAAGACCTAAGCCGGTAATTTCACGAACCGCTTTGATAACATTAACTTTTTTCTCTCCAGCGGAAGTAAGAATAACATCAAATTCGGTCTTTTCTTCAGCAGCTTCTGGAGCAGCAGCAGGAGCGGCAGCAGCAGCTACAGCTACGGGAGCAGCAGCGCTAACGCCGAATTCTTCTTCCAGAGCTTTAACCAGCTCAGATAATTCTAAAACAGTTAAACCCTTAACAATATCAATAACTTCCTGTACTTTACTCATTTTATAACCTCCTAATTGCTTTCGATTCAATATGCTAGCCAGCCTGTTTTTGTTCGCGGATCTGATCCAAAGCTCTTACCAGGCCAGTTAGATTAGCGTTCAAAACGTATACCAAATTATTGATAGGAGCCTGCATGGTTCCCAGTACCTGGGCAACGAGAACTTCTTTGGATGGCAAGTCAGCTAGAGCCTTTATTTTATCAGCAGTAACTAACTGTCCTTCCAGCACTCCTACCTTAACCTCAAGTTTTTTGTACTGTTTAATAAACTCATAAACAGCTTTAGCTGGTCCTACCGGGTCTTCCTTGCTGAAAACTACTGCATTAGGGCCGGAGATATGCTCAATAACATCCTCATGGCCGCTATTTTTCAGGGCAAACTCCATCATAGTGTTTTTTATGACCTGATACTCAACCCCCGGAGCACGCAGTTTACCCCGCAGTTCAGTCATCTCATCAACGGTTAGCCCCCGATAATCAGTAAATACTACCAAAGTAGCATCTTCGACCTTTTGCTGCAATTCAGCTACAACTTTTTTCTTGGCTTCAATATTGGGCATTCAGTTGTCACCCCCTTTTTTACCAGATGCGTAAACAGCGCAGCTATGAAAAAACCTCTGCAGCTCTTGCAGAGGTTTGATTGACATAAAAACCGAAAAATGGATTATGCCTTTATTTCATAACCTCGGCAGGCGAACCATGTTCTTTAAGACCTTAAGTAGGTCACCGGCTGTCTACAGTCGTTTGTATTCAATTTCATTCATAGTTTACCGGCTAGCTGCCATCAGAGCAAGGGGATTAATTTTAACCCCAGGACTCATAGTGGAGCAAACTGTCACTGAACGCAGGTATTGCCCTTTGGCTGCTGGCGGTTTTGCTTTAATCAGAGCATCGACAAACACCGTCATATTCTCCATCAGCTTTTCCGTTTCAAAGGAAGCTCTGCCAATGGGAGCATGAATAATAGCGGTTTTATCAACCCGGTATTCGATACGCCCTGCTTTTAGCTCATTGATGGTGCGTTCGATATCAAAAGTAACGGTGCCAGCTTTGGGGTTGGGCATTAAGCCACGGGGGCCTAGTAGTTTACCCAGTTTACCCACCACACTCATCATGTCCGGGGTAGCAACCGCAACTTCAAAATCAAACCATCCACCTTGGATTTTCTCAGCCAGTTCTTCACCGCCCACATAATCAGCACCAGCATTTTCAGCTTCCTTGGCTTTGTCACCTTTAGCAAATACCAATACCCGACGGGTCTTACCGGTGCCATGGGGCAAACTGACGGTTCCTCTGACCTGTTGGTCAGCATGACGGGGGTCAACCCCTAATTTAACATGAATTTCAATAGTCTCATCAAACTTGGCAGTGGCCATTTGCTTAACCAGATCCAGTGCTTCACCAGGTTCATACATTTGGTGTCGATCAAATTTAGTTAAATGCTCTTTATAAGTTTTGCTTCTCTTCATATCTCATAACCTCCTGTGGTACAGCGGATTGATTATCCTCCCACTTATTAGTCTACTACTTCGATACCCATACTACGTGCTGTTCCCTCAATCATGCGAAGGGCTGCCTCTAAATCAACGGCATTCAAGTCATTCTTTTTCATTTCGGCAATCTCAACCAACTTTGCCCGGGTAACCTTTCCTACCTTATTCTTATTGGGTTCCCCAGAAGCGGTCTCAATTCCCGCTGCCTTTTTAAGCAGATCGGAAGCCGGCGGAGACTTTAATACAAAGGTGAAGGAACGATCTTCGTAGACCGTAATCTCTACTGGTACAATAAAACCAGTTTGATTGGCTGTCTTAGCATTGTATTCCTTACAAAAGCCCATAATATTAACACCATGCTGACCTAGTGCTGGTCCAACCGGTGGTGCGGGTGTTGCTTTGCCGGCTTGTATCTGCAAGGATACTTTACCCACTACCTTTTTGGCCACTTTTTCACCTCCTTAAACCTACATCTTTTCAATTTGTTCATAATCAAGTTCTACAGGAGTCTCCCTGCCGAACATGGATATATTAACCCTGATTTTACCGCGATCAGGCAGCAACTCCCTGACCACCCCTTCAAAGTTAGCAAAGGGTCCGGTTTTTACCCGTATGCTCTCTCCTACTTCCACATCAATGATCTTGGGCTTAGCACCTTCAATAAGCCCCATTCGCTTGAATATGCGCTCCATCTCTTCAGGCTGCAGAGGAATAGGCTTTGTTCCGCTTCCTACAAAACCAGTTACACCTGGAGTATGGCGAACCACGTACCAAGAGTCTTCATCCATAATCATGTTGACGATAACATATCCGGGAAAGACCCGCTTATAACTGACTTTCCGCTTACCGCCTTTGTATTCGATCTCCTCTTCTTCGGGAATTAACACTTCGAATATTTTGTCCTGCATGCCCATGGATTCGACCCTTTTGGCCAAGTCTACTTTGATTTTGTTTTCATATCCGGAATAGGTATGTACCACATACCATTCGCCGGGATACTCTTTTTCATGGACGCCTTTCTCAGGAGTATTCTGGTCCAGATGCTCCTCGGTCGTGATGGGAACCACCTCCTCTACTCAGTCTTTTAGGCAAACGCATCGAACAATAGCTTCATCAGCGCTGATAGACCCATGTCAAATAACCAGATGATAATGGCTACCAGGGTTACGGCCACAAGAACCACCCCTGTGTAGGCAACCAACTGACGACGGTCGGGCCAATGCACTTTTTTCAGTTCACCGTAGACACTGCGGAAATACTCAACAGTGTTCTCCCAGCGAGTTTTAAGATTTACGCCTTCTTTTTTGGCGGGTGTACTTTTGGACACAGGTTTTCACATCCCCGCTATTACTTGATTTCTTTGTGAATCGTATGAGCATTGCAGAATTTGCAATACTTACGAATTTCAAACTTCTGGGTGTGTTTTTTCTTATCTTTAGTAGTCGTATAGTTGCGCTGTTTGCACTCTGAACATGCTAAGGTAATTCCCACTCTCATTGCATCGACACCTCCATCCTTCGCACAAAATACCTAGAATAATCTATCACAAGGCTGGTCGGCTGTCAATAAAGGGAAACCTGGGCTCAATTTGAAAAGTCTGACAGCAGAGGAGTACTCCCCTGCTGCTCGATAATCATAAACCGGTGTTCTATGTTGTTAGCCCCTGTATTAATCAATAGATGTTACTACGCCTGCTCCAACGGTACGGCCGCCTTCGC
>CZCB01011863.1_pt1 | contig 16214 bp, 17 predicted proteins | sample 591991 | NCBI WGS metagenome assembly CZCB01 (sample SAMEA3556809, study PRJEB10932) | anaerobic digester metagenome | reverse complement strand
TATGGGATTCCGAAATCATGACTTCCACCGGAATCATGCCGGTTTCCCTTCTGGGTACCAGTGCGACGTCAATGTCCATGCCGCTGCCGCCGCGGCTTGCAGTCTCACTGGAGGCCGACGTAAGCCCCACCGCTCCCAGGTCCTGCATGCCCACCACGTACCCGGTTTTAAACAGCTCAAGGCACGCCTCCAGCAGAAGTTTTTCCATGAAGGGGTCCCCCACCTGCATCGGCGAACGATTTTCCTCGGATTCTTCGTTTAATTCCGCCGATGCAAAGCTGGCACCTCCTATTCCGTCCCTGCCGGTAAAAGCCCCTACAATCATTACCGCGTTCCCCACCCCGGCGGCGGTACCACGCTTTATATCGTCGTGGCGGATAAGGCCTACGCACATTGCGTTTACCAGGGGATTGCCCCGGTAACAGTCGTTGAAATACACCTCTCCGCCCACGGTGGGTATACCTATGGAATTGCCGTACCCTGCAATACCCTCTATAACCTTTTCGAAAAGGTACTTTGTCCTTTCATTATCCAGTTCGCCAAACCGGAGCGAATCCAGCAGGGCCACCGGCCTTGCTCCCATTGTGAATATATCCCTTACAATGCCGCCCACCCCGGTGGCCGCGCCCTGGTAAGGCTCCACCGCCGACGGGTGGTTGTGGCTCTCAATCTTCATTACCACCGCAAGACCGTCACCAATGTCCACTATGCCTGCATTTTCTCCCGGCCCCTGCAGCACCCTTTCGCCGGAGGTGGGAAACATTTTAAGAACCGGCTTTGAATTCTTGTAGCTGCAGTGCTCCGACCACATAACACCGTACATGTTCAGTTCCAGTTCATTGGGCTCTCTTCCCAGTATGTCTAGTATTCTTTGGTACTCCTCGCTGGTGAGCCCCACCTTTTCATAGGGTTTCTTTTCCACCGGCCTTGCCTCCCTTCAAGTAGTTGATTATCGATTGGAAAATCACTATTCCGTCCCTGCCGCCAAGTATCTCTTCCACGCACCTTTCAGGGTGAGGCATCATCCCCAAAACATTCCCTTCCCGGTTGCAGACACCGGCAATATTTTGCAGCGAGCCGTTGGGATTGGATTCATCGGTTATATGCCCCTCCGGGCTGCAGTACCTGAATACCACCTGGTTGTTCTCTTCCATTTCCCTCAGCGTATCACTGTCCACGTAATAGTTCCCGTCCCAGTGGGCTATGGGAACTTTTAACACCTGCCCGTCCCTGCACAAGCTTGTAAAGGGAGTGCCGGAGTTTTCCACCTTTATATACACATTGTCACATATGAACTTCATGTTCCTGTTACGGAGCATAGCCCCCGGCAGCAGGCCGGCCTCGGTAAGCACATGAAACCCGTTGCATATGCCTATTACCGGTTTTCCGCTTTGGGCGAACTCAACAACCCTTTCCATTACCGGGGAAAACCTTGCAATGGCGCCGCTCCGAAGGTAGTCGCCATAGGAAAACCCTCCCGGCAGTACAATGCAGTCAAAGGAATCCAGGCTGTCGGCCTTATGCCAGATGTATTCGGCGTCCTGTCCCATCACGTCCCTTAGGGCATGGTAGCAGTCAACATCGCAATTGGAACCCGGGAAAACCACCACTCCGAACCTCATGGCTGTACCTCCGTAATTTCGTAAGAATAATCCTCAATCACCGCGTTTGCCAGCAGTGTACTGCACATTTTCTCTACCTTCTCCCGTGCCTTCTCGCTGCAGCAGTCCTCCAGCTTAATCTCTATCAGTTTTCCCATGCGGACGTCCTTCACGCCGTCGTATCCCATGGACAGAAGCGCCCCTTTTATCGCGTTTCCCTGGGGGTCGGCTATGCTTTTCTTAAGTGTTACAAAAACCTTTGCATAATACATGTTATCTACCTCCCATTTGGCTGCTGATTTTTACATCCTTTTCCCTTACCGCATCCGCCATTTCAGTCCTATGCCTTGCCAGTTTTTCTTCCAGCTCGGGGTGCTTCAGCGCAAGCATTTGCACCGCCAGCAGCGCGGCGTTCTCGCCGGCGTTTACGCCCACCGTAGCCACCGGTATGCCGCTTGGCATCTGCACCATGGAAAGAAGCGAATCCAGCCCGTCCATGAAGGACGACTTAACCGGCACCCCGATAACGGGAATGGTGGTCATGGATGCCAGCACCCCGGGAAGGTGGGCGGCCTTACCGGCAGCCGCAATTATTACCTCCACTCCCGACCGCTGCGCTCCCTTGGCAAACTCCGCTGCCGCATCCGGGGTCCTGTGGGCGGATATAACCCTTACTTCCCTTTGGATACCAAAATCCGCCAGCAGGTCTATAGCCTTTTCCAGCACCGGAAGGTCGGAATCGCTTCCCATTACAACCGCAACCTTTGGCATACATCAAAACTCCTTTCGAAAAATGTACAAACCCTGCGGTGTATACAGGTGAAACCTCCGCAGGGTTTATCTTACGGGGGGTACAAAACGTACACGGGTTTAAAACGTAATAAACCCGCTTTCACCCATAGTCAGGCGATTTACGGTCGCCTGGTAGAAACTCGCGGGCCAATTCCCGCCATTATATGAGCGAAACACTTATTCAGCTATATTCTTTCCTTTATTTTAAATATTAACAAAGGGGATTGTCAGTGTCAATAGAAATAGCGAATAAATCTCTTTAAAATCATCAATTTGTATATTATATAACGTATATTTATTGATTTTTAAATTATAATGTTCGTGTTTTTTTGCCGTCGGAATCCGTGGAAATTAAATAAGCGCGGACTGCTGGTAAACCGGCGGCATTTCTGGTAGAATTCTTTTGACAGCGTTTTGAGGGGGTATTAATATGAAAAAATATAAAATAGCGGTCATTCCCGGTGACGGCGTGGGAAAAGAGGTAATGCGGGAAGGACTAAAGGTCTTGAATGAAATCGCCCGGCTGCACGGCGGCCTTTGCTTTGAAACCGACCATTACGACTGGGGATGCGAGTATTACCTTAAACACGGCAGAATGATGGCGGAGGACGGGCTGGACATTCTGAGGGGATACGATGCCATCCTTTTGGGGGCGGTAGGCTTTCCCGGAGTCCCCGACCATATATCCCTAAGGGACCTGCTTCTTAGAATAAGGCAGGGTTTTGACCAGTACATAAACCTACGGCCTGTAAAACTTTTGCCCGGTATTGAGTGCCCGGTAAAAAACAAAGGGCCAGAAGACATTGACATGGTTTTCGTCCGGGAAAACACCGAAGGGGAGTACGCCGGCGTCGGCGGATTTGTACGGCAGGGTACCGCCGAGGAGACGGCGATTCAAACCAGTGTTTTCACCAGGAAAAACACCGAAAGGGTTATGGATTACGCCTTCAAGCTGGCCCGACAAAGGGGCAAAAAACTTACCAGCATTACCAAGTCCAACGCGATGAACTACAGCATGGTGTTCTGGGACAGGGTGTTCAGGGAACTTTCCGAAAGGTATCCCGATATAGAAACCCGGTCCTTCCACGTGGATGCGGCGGCAATGTACATGGTCCAGAATCCGGAGGACTTTGACGTGGTGGTGGCTTCCAACCTGTTCGGCGACATTCTAACCGACCTGGGCGCCGCGCTGCAGGGCGGGCTGGGGTTTGCCGCGGGGGCAAACTTAAACCCCGAGGGTAAGTATCCGTCAATGTTCGAACCGGTTCACGGCTCTGCGCCAAACATTGCTGGCAGGGGGATATCCAACCCGATAGCCATGATATGGACGGTTAAGCTGATGCTGGACTTTTTAGGCCACGAACGGGAAGGCACAGCTATAATGGATGCAGTCACAGAGGTACTTAAGTATAAAGAAAAGCTGACCCCCGACCTGGGCGGAAAGGGAACCACCTCAGGCGTGGGGGATATGATATGCAGCGCGCTTGCCGCTGCCCTGCGGTAGCAGTGTGAAAGAAAAAAAACCTTTGGTATATGCATATGCATATACCAAAGGTTTTTCTGCTTTAAGCGCCGTACTTGTCAAGGCGAAGCGCGTTTGCCATGATAAGCGGCATAAGGTGCCTGCTTTCAAAGAAGCCAAGGCCACCGATGTTGCACTGGTTCTCGGTAAAACGTACCGCGTCGTCGCTGCCGCAGAACTGCGAGTTCACAAGCACCGGCACCGGGTGCCAGCTGTGGGACCGCATCGGGCAGGGCGATGAATGGTCGCCGGTTATGGCCAGCACGTTGGGCTTCTTTTCAAGCAGTATGGGCAGGGCCCTGTCCACCTTTTCAATAACGTTCACCTTTGTAAGGAACTCCCCGTCTTCCCCCGCCTGGTCGGTGCCCTTTACGTGTATGAAGAAAAAGTCGTACTTGTTGTGAAACTCCAGGTAGGTCTTAAACAATCCCTCTATGGAATCCGGCGCGGGAAGCAGCGTCATACCCAAAAGGTCGGCTATGCCCCGGTACATCGGGTAGGAAGCAATGGCCGCGGCTTCCAGCTTGTATTTCTCCTTAAACCCGGGAATCTTCGGTCTTGAGGATATGCCCCGAAGCAGTATCCCGTTGGCCGGATGATGGTTATGTAAAAGTCTCTCAGCCCTTTCAACAAACTTGTTTATCACACTGGCCGTAAAGGCCGCTTCTTCCTTCTGCGGCTCGGCTTTAAGGGGGACATGCCCCTCATGCTGAGGGTCGGTATCGTTCACGGCAGGGTTTAGGTTCTCGCCCCTTAGGATTACCACAAACCGGTGCCCCTTTCCCGGCCGGACTATTATCTCCACGCCGTCTATTTCCTTTATTTCACCCAGTATACCGCAAAGTTCCTCATTCTTTTCGGTGGGTATCCTTCCCGCCCTTCGGTCGGTTATGCGCCCGCTGTCATCCAGCGTGGCAAAGTTCGCCCTTGCGGCCACGTCACCGTGCTTGAGTTCCAGCCCCAGCCCCACCGCCTCCAGCACGCCCCTGCCAATCACGACCTTTTTGGGGTCATACCCGAATATGCCCAGGTGGCCGGGACCGCTGCCGGGGGTTATGCCCGGCATAACCGGGATGTGCCTTCCGCAAACCGATTCCCTTGCCAGCGCGTCCATGTTGGGGGTTTTTGCGTACTCCAGCGGCGTTTTGTTATCAAACTCCGGGCAGGGGATATCCCCCAGGCCGTCCATCACCACCATCACGATCTTGGAATTGTTCTCCTTTATTAGACCCTCCATGATTCCGTCCGTATCCATACCCGCATCCTCCCACCTTGGTTTAATTTAGATCATTTCCTTTATTTTTTCCCTTAAAGAATCGCCTGTTGTTTGAACAGTAATCCCCTTGGCATAGTATTTACCCCGTGCCGCTTGTTTAACACTGCAAAATGAGTGTAGCACATGTTATATCAGGATTCAATATCTCTTCCGCTTGGACAAAGTATTTTGACTGCAACTGTCCCAATGCAGTTGCAAAACGTCGTTCAAATGTCTATAATAAATCTATAATTTTCCAAAAGGAAGGTCCGTTTGAGGATGGAATATATAACGGCTGCAGAGGCTTTCGAAAAATGGGGCGTTTCTCAAAGGCAGGTGCAGCGGCTTTTAGCTGATAACCGGGTACCCTGCGCCAAAAAATACGGAAGGTCGTGGATGATTCCGGGTGATGCAGAAAAACCCGCCGATCCGCGCAGGGAGAAAAAGCCGCCGGGACAATCGCTGTCCTCCGAGCTTGCCCGTATTATTGAAGCCACTACCATGCCCATGCCGGCCTATGACCCCGACGCTATTTTGAAAACCGTGAAGGAGGAAAAGCTGCGGCTTCAATACGAAGCGGAGCTTGCCTATTTGCGGGGCGATTTCGAGAGCGTAATGCGCTGCTATGATAAGACCGAAGGGGACGAAGCGTCAAGGCTGCGCGCGTCCCTGGCAGCGGTCGTGGCGGCTATCAGCCTGGGAGACTACCCTGCGTATCAAAAGATTGAGGCTTATCTCAAAAGCTGTGTGGGCGCGGGCCGCGGCAGTAACATTTCAGCTTTTGCGGAGCTTACGCTGGCCTGCGTCGCCGTGAGCGTGTACGCCCCGAACATGGTTCCCGGGTGGCTGTCGGCGGGGGATTTCAGCGCTTTGCCGCCGCAGTTGAAACCGCAGTACCTGCTCTACTTGCGCGCAAAGTATTTCATGTGTATCGGGAAACATGAAATCGCGCTGGCCGTGGCGCAGTCTGCGCTGGCCTTTAGCGCGCCGATGCGAGGTGTCACGTTCCCGGATATTTATCTGCGGGTGGCATGCGCTCTTGCCTGTCACTGCCTGGGACGCGAGGATGAAGCCCGGCGCTGGCTTCTGGAAGCCATGGGTATTGCCCTGCCCCACGGCTTTATAACACCCTTTGCGGAACCTGTTTCCGATTTCGGCGGCCTTATGGAGCAGTGCCTGGAGGAGGCGTTCCCCGCCTGCTTCGATGCCGTCATAGAGCAGTGGAAGCGCACGGTTAAAAACTGGGTGACCTTTCACAACCATTTCGCCAAGGACAACATCACAATGATTCTTTCCCTGCGGGAAGCGCATCTGGCACAGATGGTGGCACGCCGAGTTCCTTACTCAAAAATCGCGAAGCAGCATAATATTTCCGTCGGCAGGCTCAAGAATATCATGCTGGAAATCTACGAAAAACTGCATATATCCAGCCGGGACGAGCTTGCGCAATACGTCTTAATAACGAATAAGGGAGACGGTTCATGAACAGGGAACTTGCCGTTTACATGCGCATTCAGGCATCGGTCTCCGCCGCCTTCAGTTTCATTATTGGCGGCATGGTCGCGGCCCTTGTCTACCATAAGGCGGATTTCATGCCGACAGACGCAACCAGCACCACCATTGATATAACTGTCACCTGCCTGCTGACCTTCACCATCATCACGCCCTTTAGCAGTGCAAGCCTGCACAGAGATAAAACCTGGGGCGTTATTACTGCAAAGTCACCTCCGGCACGCCTGCTGGCCCGGCTTTTCCGCCGCCCAGTGCTGCCGGTTGTATCTCTCAGCCTGTGCGCTGCGCCCACTCTATCCGCTCTGACGGACTTGTTTTTTGCACTGCTGGGTGTAGCCGCGGTTCCGTTTTATCTCTATGTCCTGCTAAAAAACGTGTTTTCCGCAATGCTGGACGCCTTTACGACCTGCATGGTGCTTTATGCCGGCATGTGCGGTGCCGGGTATACAGCGATAAATAATGGTCGTTTAAACGACTATTAAGAAGCCGCCGTCACGTATGCCAAAAAGGCCTAAATACGTGGTTTTTCGGTAAAGTTTTCCTATATGTTCCTGCAAATAATGGTAGAATTTGTATATTATCAGCCGAAAAAACGTGACTTTTTTAGGGTGAAAAGTTACTACCGGAAACATGCATTTGCCCCTATGATAGTAAATAAAAAAAGCTATCATAGGGGCTCTTTTATATTTCTTACCCGAAAGGAGCGTGAGTGAATGTGCCCCGGGCAAAAGGAACCATACAAGGTATTCCGGATGGGAGGACGGGAGTTCCCGGTTTACCTCGAATACGACGAACAGCTTGGCGAGAGCTATCCGGCCTACCCCGACTTTGAGGACGATAAAATATGAAAGAAAGGAGAGAATGCCATGTATGATGTGAAAAATAATACTTCAGCAGTATACGTTATCATTGTGCTTCCGAAATGGCCAAATGACTGGTACTGGAGACTTCCGATTTGTACAACCCTTTCCTATGGAGCATTCCGTGAGATTTGTGACCTTTTATAAGATATGGTAGTATATGAATATAAAGGTCTGGACGACAAGGTGGTTGTGAAGCTATATGTTAGAGATAGGGATACTTGGCATATTTGCACTGGCTTTGCTTGCGTGTGTGTGGTTTGACCTTTCAATTCTGTACGCCCTTTTATTTGGTTTCATAATGTTTTTCGCATATGGTATCTATAAAAATCACTCCGCGATGCAGATGTGGAAAATGGCGTTTTCAGGCATAAGAACTGTAAGAAATATACTTATAACTTTCATACTGATTGGCATTATCACCGCCATATGGCGGGCTGGTGGTACAATTCCGTTCATTGTCTATCACGCAACAAAGGTTTGCAGCCCATCGGCCATGGTGCTTATTACCTTTTTGTTGTGCTGCCTTGTTTCCGTTCTTACCGGAACCTCATTTGGCACAGCTGCAACCGTCGGCGTGATTTGTATGACTATGGCAAACAGTATGGGAATCCCGCCTTTATTCACCGGCGGTGCCATTCTTTCAGGCGCATACTTCGGAGACCGCTGCTCACCCATGTCCACCAGCGCCTTGCTGGTCAGTAATTTAACCAACACAAATATTTTTCGCAATATAGTAAATATGATAAAGACCTCGCTAGTACCATTTGCAGTGTCCTGTGCTTTTTACCTGGCACTCGGAATGCTTTATCAGGCAGAAATGGGCAGTACGGATGTGCAGGAAATTTTCGCGGAATGTTTCGACTTGCATCCATCGACATTGGTTCCTGCTGTTGTTATAATTCTGTTCTCGCTGTTCAAAATCAATGTCAAAATCACCATGAGTGTCAGTATAGTTTTCGGTGCATTACTTTCATTGTTCATACAAGGTATACAACCTTCTAAACTGTTGGAAATTGCAATCACCGGCTACTACCCCGAAAACAGGGCGCTTGCGTCGGTTCTTTCCGGTGGCGGAATAATCTCTATGACGAGGGTATTTGCCATTGTATGCCTGTCCTCCTGTTATGCGGGAATGTTCAACGGCACAGGCTTCCTGGAAGGTGTTAAAAAAATACTCTGCACCATCAGTGCAAAAGTCACACCCTTCGGCGGCATTCTCATAACCTCTCTTCTGACCGGTATGATAGCCTGCAATCAGACTCTAACAATAATGCTGACACATCAGATATGCAATGATGTTGAAAAAGAACCGGAGACCATGGCGGTCCATCTGGAAAACACCGCCGTCGTTGTTGCACCACTGATTCCCTGGTCAATTGCCGGAAGCGTGCCGCTTGGCACTGTCGGTGCACCAACAGTATGTATTCTGACTGCCTGCTATATATATCTGCTGCCGCTGTGGAATCTCGCCTGCGCAGTACTCCACAGCAAGCATCCGCAGCCATCCATCGCAAATGGACCATAGTTTAAAGGAATGTAGCAAGCCGAAACCCAATAAGAAACATAGAGTTTCAGCCGCTTCTTTTTACTATTCCCATTCAATTGTACCGGGCGGTTTCGCAGTAATATCGTATACAACCCTGTTTATACCCTTTACATTGTTTACAATCCTTGACGAGATCCTTCCAAGCACCTCGTGGGGTATTTTTGCCCAGTCCGCCGTCATCCCGTCGGTACTGTTGACCGCCCTTATTGCCACCACGTGGTCATAGGTCCTCTCGTCCTTTTTCACCCCGACGGATTTTATGTCCAAAAGCACTGCGAAATACTGCCATATGTCCCTTTCAAGGCCGGCCTTCGCTATTTCCTCCCTGACTATCGCATCCGCCTCCTTAAGCAGCTGGAGCCTTTCCCTGGTGACCTCCCCTATTGTCCTTACGGCAAGGCCCGGGCCCGGGAAGGGCTGGCGCCATACTTGATGCTCCGGAATACCAAGGCCTATGCCTACCTCCCTCACCTGGTACTTGTAAAGCGACCTCAGAGGCTCTATGAGTGAAAGGGTCATGTTCTCCGGCAGTCCCCCTACGTTATGGTGGCTCTTTATTACCGAGGTACCCTTGCTGCCGCTTTCAGCCACATCGGGGTATATGGTGCCCTGTACCAGGAAGTCCACCCTGTCCAGCTTGCCGGCTTCTTCCTCGAATACCCTTATGAATTCCTCGCCGATTATCTTTCTCTTCGCTTCCGGGTCGGTTACTCCCTCAAGCCGGCTTAAAAACCTGTCGGCAGCGTCCACCGTTACAAGGTTCATGTTGAACATGTCCCTGAATACCCTTTCCACCTCTGTCTCCTCGTCCTTTCTAAGAAGGCCGTGGTTTACGAATATGCAGGTGAGCCGGTCGCCAATGGCCTTGTGCACCAGCACCGCCGCCACCGATGAATCCACGCCGCCGCTTAGGGCGCACAGGGCCCTTTTGTCCCCCACCGTCTCCCGTATGGTCCTTACCTGGTCCTCAATAAATTTTTCCACATCAATATCCTGCCTGCGGTGTTGTTCGTTAAACCCGCTTTCATAAGGCTGTGGCATCTTTATACCCCTTTCTTAACCTAGACTGTAGTTTGGCGCTTCCTTTGTTATATGGACATCGTGGGGATGGTTTTCCCTAAGACCTGCAGCGGTAATGGCCATAAACTTGGTATTGGCCTTCAGCTCGGCAATGGTCCTGGTACCGCAGTAACCCATTCCGGCCCGCAAACCTCCAACCAGCTGGTAAATGGTATCCGCCAGCGCCCCCTTGTAGGGCACCCGGCCCTCCACCCCTTCGGGTACCAGCTTCTTGCTGTCCTCCTGGAAGTACCTGTCCTTGCTCCCGGATGCCATCGCCGCTATGGAGCCCATGCCCCGGTATACCTTATAACTTCTTCCCTGGTAAATTTCAATGTCCCCTGGGCTTTCCTCGGTACCGGCAAGCAGTGAACCAATCATTACGGTATCGGCGCCGGCGGCTATAGCCTTTGTTATATCCCCCGAGTACTTGATACCCCCGTCGGCTATTATGGGCACCCCGTACTTGGCCGCCGCTTCGGCGCTGTCCATTATCGCAGTTATCTGTGGCACCCCTATGCCCGCCACCACCCTTGTGGTGCAGATGGACCCGGGCCCTATGCCCACCTTCACAGCGTCAGCGCCGGCCTTGATAAGGTCCTCGGTACCCTCGTAGGTGGCAACATTGCCCGCCACCAGCTGAATATCGGGGTATGCCGACTTAATTCTTTCCACCGCTTCAATAACACCGGCAGAATGCCCGTGGGCGGTATCCAGTACCACCACATCCACCTTGGCGTCAACCAGTTCCTTCACCCTGTCCATCATGTCCGGGGTAACCCCCACCGCCGCGCCGGCCAGCAGCCTGCCCTTTGTATCCTTCGCGGAGTTGGGGTACTGAATGGCCTTTTCAATATCCTTGATGGTGATAAGCCCTTTGAGGTTTCCTTCCCCGTCCACAATGGGCAGTTTTTCAATCTTGTATTTCATCAGTATTTCCTGGGCCTGGGCCAGGTTTGTCCCCTCCGGTGCGGTGACCAGGTTTTCGCTGGTCATGACCTGAGAAATCTTCTTTGTCATATCCGTTTCAAACCTCAAATCCCTGTTGGTGAGAATCCCCACCAGTTTTCCGTCAACGGTTATAGGCACCCCCGAAATACGATACCTTTCCATAAGTTCCAGGGCGTCTGAAATGGGACGGTCCGGCCCCAGGTGGAAGGGGTCAACTATTACCCCGTGCTCCGAACGCTTAACCTTGTCCACCTCCGAAGCCTGGTCCTCTATCGACATGTTTTTGTGAATTATTCCGATGCCACCCTCCCTGGCCATTGCAATGGCCATGCGGGCTTCTGTAACCGTATCCATGCCTGCGCTTACTATCGGAATATTAAGCTTTATCTTCCTCGTAAGGTTTGTACTAAGCCCTACTTCCTTCGGCAAAACCCGTGACATGGCCGGGATCAGCAGCACATCGTCAAAGGTAAGGCCGCTCTTTACAACCTTGTCTTGGTACATATACAAGCATCCCCTTTTCATTTGGTTGGACCGGTATCGCTGCACCGGCCGTGATTTCACGTATCAGGTATTTTTGAGTATTATAGTCAAATTAGAATACCTTGTCAAACACTTTATTGACCTTTAAGCCGGACGGGTATCCCGCCCGGCAGCGGGTTTAATATTAATATTATACCAAAAATTATATCAAAAAAATGAGAAATGTCCCAATTAAGGAGTATTATATCTATTTGGGCAACATTTTACCCAAATAAAAAAAACAACCGGGGACAATAATATACAGAAGAAAAAACATAAGGGGAGGTCACCGGATGGAAAATCCCTATCCAGAAGAAGCCTTTGTACCACTGTCGTCCAAAAACTTGTCCATACTGGAGGAACAATTATCCCAGGAGTCCCTGATGATATCAAAGCTTAAGCAGTATTCCAGGCAGTGCAGAGATTCCGAGCTTAAGAACCTATGCAGCAGCTTGGCGGAAAAGCACAAAAGCCATTATGAAGCCCTATTAAACTACGTAGTATCTCACAGCGACAACAGTTAAGGGAGGTTTCCCATCCATGGATACCGATTATTTTGGAGACAGGGAAATTCTTATCGATATTTTGCTTTCGGAAAAACAGCTCTCAAGCTCGTACAACGCTTGCATTAACGAGAGCACGGGGGAAGCCTTTAGCCATATCTTGGAGAATATCTTGAATGAAACCCACAGGATGCGCCTTGACGTACTTAAGGCCATGGAAAAAAGGGGATGGCATAAAACCAGGAACGCAGGCAGCCAGGATATAGAGATGCTGAAGCGAAAGTTTGCCTCCTCTACGAACTAAAAAGAGAAGCCGTGAAAACGGCTTCTCTTTAACGATTACATCATGTCCATTCCGCCCATTCCACCGGGAGGCATGTCGTTTTTCTTTTCGGGTATGTCCGCCACCAGGCTCTCGGTGGTTAGCACCATCGCCGCCACCGATGCGGCGTTTTGCAGCGCTGACCTTACAACCTTGGTGGGGTCAAGGATTCCCGATTTTATCATGTCCACATACTCGCCCTTATAGGCGTCAAAGCCCATGGCACCCTCAAGGGACATAACCTTTTCCACCACAACCGAGCCTTCCTCGCCCGCGTTGTTGGCTATCTGTCTCACCGGCTCCTCAAGGGCTTTCCTGACTATCCGCACACCGGTCCTTATGTCCCCGTCAACTTCTTCAATCAGTTTGTCCACGGCAGCCGCCGTCCTTATCAAGGCTATTCCGCCGCCGGGCACTATGCCCTCTTCCACCGCGGCCCTGGTCGCGGAAAGGGCGTCCTCGATCCTGAGTTTTTTCTCCTTGAGCTCGGTCTCGGTGGCAGCGCCTACCTGGATGACGGCTACGCCGCCGGAGAGCTTTGCGAGCCTTTCCTGGAGTTTTTCCCTGTCAAAGTCGGAAGTGGTCTCGTCAATCTGTACCTTGATCTGCTTGATCCTGTCCTTGATTTCCTTTTCACTGCCGGCACCATCAACTATTATGGTGTTTTCCTTGGACACCTTGACCTGCCTTGCCCTACCCATCTGGCTCAATGTAGCGTTCTTAAGCTCAAGGCCCAGCTCTTCCGAGATAACCTGGCCGCCGGTAAGGATGGCTATATCCTGCAGCATCGCCTTTCTCCTGTCGCCAAAGCCCGGAGCCTTAACCGCAACGCAGATAAAGGTTCCTCTCAGTTTATTGAGCACCAGTGTTGCAAGGGCCTCGCCTTCTACGTCCTCGGCTATTATAAGCAGTTTTTTGCCCTGCTGTACCACCTGCTCCAGCACCGGCAGAAGGTCCTGGACGTTGGTTATCTTTTTGTCGGTTATAAGTATATAGGCATCATCCAAAACCGCTTCCATCTTATCGGTATCGGTTACCATGTAGGCGGAGATGTATCCCCTGTCAAACTGCATACCCTCCACCAGTTCAAGAGTTGTACCCATTGTCTTGGATTCTTCTACTGTGATAACGCCGTCCTTGCCTACCTTTTCCATAGCATCGGCAATGAGTTCCCCAATTTCTTCATCCGACGCCGAAATTGTAGCAACCTGGGCTATGGATTCCTTCTTGTCTATATCCTTGCTCTGCTCCTTCAGCGCTTCCACGGCCTTTTCCACCGCTTTTTGGATGCCCCTCTTAATATCCATCGGGTTGGCCCCGGCCGCAACGTTCTTCATGCCTTCCCTTACCATCGCCTGCGCCAGTAAGGTAGCGGTAGTGGTACCGTCACCGGCCACGTCATTGGTCTTTGTGGCTACCTCCTTGACAAGCTGAACGCCCATGTTTTCAAAGGGGTCTTCCACTTCAATATCCCTGGCTATTGTTACACCGTCATTTGTTATTGCCGGTGTACCGAATTTTTTGTCCAACACCACGTTTCTACCCTTGGGTCCCAGGGTAATCCTTACAGTATCCGCCAGCTGGTTTATGCCTCTTTCCAGTGCCCGCCTGGCATCTTCGCCGAATTTTATCTGTTTAGCCATGTCCATTCACTCCTTTTATTGGTTTTGCCTATTCAATTATGGCAAGTATATCGCTCTGTCTAAGGATAAGGTATTCCTGGTCGTCCATTTTAACTTCGGTGCCCGCATACTTCGAATAAATAACCCTGTCCCCAACCTTGACCTCCAGGGGAATCCTCTTGCCCTCTATCAATTCTCCGCTTCCCACCGCCAGTACTTCACCTTCCTGGGGTTTTTCCTTAGCGGCTTCGGGCAGCACAATCCCGCTCTTGGTGGTTTCCTCTTTTTCCAGCACCTTTACTACTACCCTGTCTCCAAGTGGTTTGATGTTCATTTTTTACCCTCCTATCCTATATGTATGGTTTGGTTTGGCGTTTGTTAGCACTCGCCACTGGCGAGTGCTAATTACAGTTTATATAATATTAAAAGCCGGCAGAGTAATCAAACCCTGTTCCGGCTAAAATTGAACCAAAAACGGTTAAAATATCAAGTGACAGCAGAATGTGCCGTTATTTCTCTCCCTATCCATTAATTATGCTCATTTTCAACAATTTTGTGTCAGCCGAGACCCCTTGCCCATAGTGCTCCTGGCATAATAGAAAAGGTACTGCTGCGCCGCCCCGGCAAGGGGACCGAACCTTTCTTCGGCATACCGCCTGACCTCCGCCAGGGGGGTATCCCCTTTCAAATAGTAATGCTCCATCACTCTTTTTACCCATACATCCACCGGGAAAGCGTCAAACCGGGCCATGGAAAAGAGCAGGATACAGTTCGCAACCTTGGGCCCTACACCGGGAAAACTTAAGAGCACCGACCTTGCCTCCGCGGTGGACATCCGCTCCAGCGATGCAAGGTCCACCCTTTCTTCCTCCACCATTCTTGCAGCCTCAAGCACGTACCTTGCCCTGAAACCGCAGCCGCAGGAGCGTATATCCTGCTCATCCAGCCTCGACAGGCGCTGCGGGGTGGGAAAGTCGAAATATGTTTCCCCCTTTGCTTCCCTTTGACTGCCGAAACAGCGGCACAGCCTTTCTATGGTTGTCTTTATCCTCGGAATCCTGTTGTTGGCGGAAATTATAAAGGAGATAAGCGTCTCCCAGGTATCCTGTTTGAGAATGCGTATTCCGCTTCCGAATTCCACCGCTCTTTTAAGCACCGGGTCACTGGATAATGCCTGTTTGATTTGACCGTAGTCCCTTTCAAGGTCAAAATACCGGGCCCAGTACTCCCTGAACTCTTTCTCACCGGCCCCGTCAAGGAGTATATCACCGCCCCTCTTTTTTACCCCTAGGATTCTTCCGCCGGCAACACCCCTGTAGCTCCCGTCCGATTCCTTGTTCCAGCGAAAGCACTGACCGCACTCGAATATATGCTCCGGCTCAAAGTCCCTCGCGTCTTTAACAAGTATTCCGTTTTCTATGACTTTATAGTCCAACGACGGCCCTCCCCGAGTTCAAATGACAGGTTCTAAACTCCCGCATCCCACATCTCACGTCCCACATCTCAATTCAATCAGGCAGCTTCATATCACCGGCCTTTATCCAGCCAATTTTTCTCATGTATTCCGAAATAACGAGGGTCAATACCGCCGGCGCGGCGATATGCAAAAGCAGCATTTTCCCAAAAACCGCAGCGCTTGTCCCCATTGCCGCCACCGTCCCGAACTGGCCCACCAGGCCGCTGGTACCCATCCCCGCTCCCATGGGTATGTTTTCCATCCTGAAAAGCGTGGTGGCAAAGGGGCCTATAATCGCCGAAGCCAAGGTGGGGGGAAGCCATATCCGGGGATTTTTCACAATATTGGGCACCTGCAGCATGGACGTTCCAAGGCCCTGTGAAACCAGTCCGCCCCACCCGTTTTCCCTGTAACTGGCCACCGCGAAACCCACCATCTGGGTGCTGCAGCCCACGGTAGCCGCCCCGGCGGCAAGCCCGCCCAACTCCAGCATTATCGCAAGGGCCGCACTGCTTATGGGCAGCGTAAGAACCATTCCCATCAGCACCGAGACAAAAATACCCATGGGTACCGGGTGCAGCTCGGTGGCCCACATTATCCACCGGCCGAGGCCGATCATAAGGGAAGATACACCGGGACCCACCAGCATGCCCGCCAGCACTCCCGTTACTATGGTGGCCGCCGGCGC
>CZCB01005677.1_pt1 | contig 16218 bp, 20 predicted proteins | sample 591991 | NCBI WGS metagenome assembly CZCB01 (sample SAMEA3556809, study PRJEB10932) | anaerobic digester metagenome | reverse complement strand
CTATCCTCTTCGTCGGCAGCGTCAGATGTGTATAAGAGACAGCTATATACCTGTATTAGTGAGTAAAACTTTAGAAAATCAATATCCTTTAAATTCACAACATGATATATATTTTGCTGATTTTACTCAAAATGTGGAAAAGTGTACTATAAAGGTAGTTGGGGTCCTCTCTAAAAGGTCAGTATTTTTTACAGGTGGTTGTACTAGATTAACAGAAAATGCGTTAACAAACAAGGAATATGTGATAATACCCCAATATGGAGATTTTCATTGGAATACAACATATGAATATAATTCATTAGTATCATTAACCAATAATGTTGATATGGTAGAAAAGCTAGCTAAGTTAAATGATATTTATGAAAAAAATGAAATAAAAATATATAATAATCCATTAAAAGAAGAAGTTAAGGAATATTATTCGCAACGAAAACCAGTGATGATTGCAATAATCATATTTGCTAGCATTATTCTATTGTTATCTGCTTTAGGCTTTATAGGGACTATTTTATCAAGCATAATAAGTCGTAAGAAGGAGTTTGGAATTTACTTTTCTATAGGTATTTCAAAGAAGAATTTAATTAAATTAGTATTGGGTGAAATGATTTTATTATTTGTTAGCAGTTTTTTGTTGGCAAATGTAGTGAACTTTTTAATGCTAAAGGGCTTCTTAGCTGATAGTGGAATTGGTGTAAGTTTTATGGCAACATTTGCTACCTTAATAATTATAACTGTATTGATATTACCTGCGATTATTATTCCTGTTAGATATTTAAGCAAGTTACAGCCTATTGAATTAATTAGGGAAAGGAGTAACTAAATGAACTTAATAGAGGTAAAAAGTATTTATAAGCGTTATGGTAAAGGTGATACTGAGCAAGAAGTTTTGAAAGATATTTCATTTACCATAGAAGAAGGTGAGATGGTTTCTATTATGGGACCATCAGGTAGTGGGAAATCTACATTATTACATATATTAGGATTGTTGGACAAGCAATCTGAAGGAACCTATATATTGGATAAGGTAGATGTTGCAAAATTGACCGATGAAGAAAGAGCTTATACAAGGAATGAAAAGATCGGATTTGTATTTCAAAGCTTTAATCTTATTAAAGAGATTTCTGCCCTAGATAATGTTCAAATGGCTTTAAAGCTATCTAATCTGCATAGAAAAGCTAATAATAAGCTAAAGAAAAGCGAAATAAAAAGTAGGAGCATTGAGGTGCTGAAATCCTTGGGCTTAGAGAAACATATGTATAAAAAGCCTACTCAATTATCTGGAGGACAACAGCAAAGGGTAGCCATAGCTAGAGCCTTAGTAAATGATCCTATGGTTATTTTAACAGATGAACCAACTGGAGCTTTGGATCAGCAAAATAGTAGAGAGATAATGAATATACTAAAAGGCTTACAAGAGCAAGGTAAAACCATTGTTATAATAACCCATGATGAGAAGGTTGCAGAATATTGTGAGCGAAAGCTCAATATGTTAGATGGAGAAATACATACTTAAAGATAATTATTATAATAGAATATTTACAATACCCTATTGTTTATCTATAATTTTTTAAATTCACAGCACATACTTAGCATATCCGAAACCATTGACACCCTAATATTACCGCCCATTTTCTCCATAAGGGCTTTTGAAATAGCCAAGCCTAATCCTGAACCTTTTTCAGATCGTGTATTGTCAGCTCTATAGAAACGGTCAAAAAATCTTTCTAACTGCTCAGAACTTAAGCTTTCTACATCATTACTTATTTTCAAAGTAACTAAAGCTTCTTCTGTATTTAATGAAATAAGTACCTTGCTTTTAGCGTATTTTAGTACATTGTTTATCAAGTTGCCAATAACCCTGTCAAGAGATTGCTTATCGCCTATTATATACAGGTTTTCATTAGGTATTTGAAAGTTCACTTCCAGATTTCTTGATATAAATTCACTATGTCTTTCTACTATGGCTTCCTTTAAAGCTCTGATTAAGTCTAATTTCTCAAGGTTAATTTCATATTCAGCAGAATCAATTAAGGATAAGGTGTAAAAGTCATTTAGCAAAGCCTCTAAGGCTTTTGATCTTTGATAGGCTATATTAAGATATTGGAACCTTTCTTCCTCAGTAGTATTGTCCTTTTTCATAAACTGTAGGTATCCTATTATGGACGTAAGGGGAGTTCTTAGGTCATGGGACATATCTGCAATAGCGCTTTTAAGAGCTTTTTCAGATTTAAGTCTCCTTGCCTCAGCCTGTTTTCTTATTTCTATATTTTCATTTATAGCTAGGGCTAGCTCCTCAAAATTCTTATTTAAAAGTCCAACTGTTACCTTGTTATCTGATTTATTTTTGTTTATTTCTTTTAATTGTCTTGTAAGATTTATAATTTCATTTTTTACGTATAAGTATCTGGCAAGTAATATGATTACTGCCAGGGATAAGAATATTATAAGCAAAACCATTACTCACCAGATCCTCTCCTACTTTAATTCTGCTCTATTAAAGGAGACAAAGGCTATAGCAGTTGAAATTGCTATGGTAATTAAGCATATTGCCACTACTTCTAGTCCTTGTGAAAAAGTAATTTCTCTTAAGGTTGCTGTATTTAGCTGGTAGAAAACCGTCTTTCCATAAATCTCTTTTACAGTATTATTTTTTAAGGATAATATTTGTCCTGCCCGGCACACTGTATCAAGAAGATAAAATATAACACTAGGAGCAATAGGATTTTTGGTTAGGAAGGACAACATTACAATTATGCTAGACATACCAATATATATTAAGGTCATTAAAAAGCTTACTCGTAAAATAAGTAAAAGAGCTTGTAAATCAAAAGGCCTTCCGTATCCATTTATAAAAGTATTAATTAAAGTTATTACAAGAGGAAAAGCAAAACTAATAATTACTGTTCCTAAATAGAAGGCTATACTTTTGGCAATTATTATATCCCTTCTTCTGTGTCCATAGGCCACTAGATTCTTTATGCTACCGCTGTGAAATTCGATGCCGATAAAGTATCCGTAAATAGCCAATATAGGCATATATACTAGGAATTGCTGCATTTGAATAGAAAACATTAGCATATCTTCTCCGGACTTTGTTCTTAAAGTCTGGGCTAATATAGGGCCAGCTATACCTTGGGCCACTCCTGCTAGTAGCATAAGCCAAAATAGCTTGCTTGTTTTAAGCTTATGAAACTCAGCCTTTAGCAAATTAAGCATGGCTACCACCTCCTACTAGCTTGGAAAAGTAGGTTTCCAAATCATCGCCCATTGGAGTGATTTGCTCCACAGCTATGCCGTTCATAGTTAAAGTGGTAGAAACCTTAGCTGGTTCATCTAAATAGTCATAAAGCTTTATAATATTATCGGGCAATACTAGAAAATTTGAACTCTTAAGCTTTTTGTCGATTATTACAGATGCCTTTGCTACATCGTCAACCTTGATATATAAAAACTTTTGGCAGCGGTTTGATAATTCCTCTGCAGTGATTTCTTCTAAAAGCTTGCCCTTATGAATAATGCCGTAACAGTTAGCTAGCTGATAGAGCTCTGGTAAAATGTGGCTTGATATGAGAATAGTAACCCCATATTCCGTATTTAGCTTTCTAAGAATCTCACGAATCTCCACAATGCCCATAGGATCTAGCCCGTTTATGGGTTCGTCTAAAATTAGAAATTCTGGATCTCCTAGTAGTGCCATGGCAATTCCTAACCGTTGCTTCATGCCCAGTGAAAAACTCTTTACTTTTTTGTTTTTTTCCTGATTTAGGCCTACCATGGTCAAAGCCTTTTCTATGCATTCCTTTCCAGGGATACCCTTCTGTATTCTATCAATCTCAAGGTTTTCGTAAGCGGTTTTTAAAGGATAAAATACAGGAGCTTCTATAATGCAGCCCATCCTTCTTCTAGCCAGCTCAAGCCTTCTTCCTTCACTTTCTCCAAAGAGCTCAATAGATCCTTTGCTTTTGAAGGAAAGGCCAGCAATTATTCGAAAGAGGGTGGTTTTACCTGCTCCATTTTGACCGATAAAACCGTAGATTTGGCCTTTCTTTATAGTAATACTAACATTTTCTAAGGCATTTAAATTACCGTAGGTTTTACATAGATTATAAGTTTTTAATATAATATTATCCACACGAGATTACCTCCCTTATACAACACTAAAGTCCTGATACTATAAGCTTACAAGCCAACGCATAAGAGAAGTTAAAGAAATCCTTAAGAAAACCTTAAGTCTATCCTTTTAGCCTGTAACCCATACCCCAAATAGTTTCTATATATTCCTCCTGGGGATTTGCCTTGGTAAGCTTGTTTCTAAGGTTACTCATATGAACATTAACCGTATTATCATCTCCTAAGTATTCATCTCCCCAGACGCTTTCAAATAGATTAGCTTTAGTGAATACCTTTTTAGGATGGCTTAGGAGCAGCTCTAAAATAGCAAACTCCCTAGCAGTTAGGGTTACAAGCTTACTATTAACCCAAACCTCTTTAGTGCTTTTATCCATAACTATATCTTTATGACTGAGCCTTTCTTTGACGGAAGTCGCATTGCTAAATTCCAGATATCTTCTTATATTTGAATATACTCTTGCCGATACTTCCTCTAAGTCAAAGGGCTTTATAATATAGTCGTCAGCTCCTGCTCTTAGCAGGTCTAATTTTAACTGTTTATCCAGTTTTGCTGTTATAACAATTATAGGCATCTGTTTAGTGGCTCTAATGTCCAAAAGCAACTGTTCACCATTTATACCTGGAATCATCAAATCTAGTAGCACCAAGTGAAATTCTGTCTGCTCCAGGTATAGCTTTGCCTCAGTGCCTGAATAGGCTTGCCTCACATTATAGCCACTTTTTGAAAGAAGTATGGCTAGCATATTATTTATCTCATTATCATCTTCTACAACCAAAATATTTGCTTTTTCTATCATAAAAATTATCACCCAAATTTATTTTAACACATTTAACATCTTGTGGTATAAATATAAGAGAAGTATATAAGCTTTGCAAATTTTGAGGGAGTATAGGAGGGAGTATAGGAAATCTTTCCTAAAGAAATCCTATAATAAAAAAAAATAAAAAGGAGAAAAGAAATGTTAAAAAATAAAAAATGGATTAGCTGGTTAATAGGAATATACACCATATTATTTTTGCTTTTATTTGCTGGCTGTGGTGTGACAGATGATATAATTAGGCCACAGAATTCTGACATAAATTCCTCTATTTCCGAGGAAATTTCAAATGCAAATCCTGCTAAAAAGGAGCAGGAACCTAGTAAAACTGACACAACTAAGGTTAAGGTAAAGAAGGGAGAAAGCTATACATCAAAGGATGAAGTAGCAGCTTATATTCATGAATTTAAGGAGCTGCCCCCTAATTTTATCACCAAAAAGGAAGCACAAAAGCTTGGCTGGGATTCTTCCAAGGGTAATCTTTGGGAGGTAACAGAGAAAAAGTCTATTGGTGGAGATATTTTTAGAAATCTTGAAGGTCTATTACCTGAGGCAAAGGGCCGAATATATTATGAATGTGATATAAACTACAATGGTGGCTATCGAGGACCAGAGCGGATAGTCTATTCCAATGATGGATTGATATATTATACAAATGACCATTATAAAACATTTGAAAGGCTGTATTAGAGAGGGATGTATATGAAAGAAATTCGATTAAATGGAGAAAAAATGATCAATAAGGCTGCAACCCATGCTTATTTAAAGGAAAAACTAGCCTTGCCTTCCTATTACGGTGAAAATTTAGATGCCTTGTGGGATTGTCTAGAAGAAGACCCTTCCGAAAGAAAGGTTATCTTATATAACACTAAAGCTATGATAGATAATTTGGGTTCTTACGGCGAAGGTATCATTAATTTATTAGAACAAGTTGCTATGGAAAATAATAATATAATAGTAGAAATTGAAAGGGACAGTGGTGTTTAACGCCATTGTCCTTTTTTAGTAGAAAATTATTCTTGTAATAGTATTTTACTATTAAACTTGACAAGTATTAGTACAATCTATATAATAACAAATGTATGAAAATGAGAATCAATTTCAATAGAATAATATGGAAATAAATTAATTTACATATAGGAGGAGTATATATGAAATTAAAAGTAATAAGTGCCCTTATTCTGACCTCTGCTCTATTAATAACAGGATGTTCAGGAGCTCAGGATAAAACTCAAGACAACAATAGGGATAATACTAAGGTAGAGGAAGGAACATCTACTAGCTATCCCATAACAATCAAGCATGCCTATGGAGAAACGGTGATTGAAAAGGAACCTACAAGGGTTGCCACAATTTCTTGGGGTAATCATGACGTACCATTAGCTTTAGGAGTTGTGCCTGTTGGTGTATCTAAGGCCAATTACGGAGAGACCGATGAAAATGGTTTGCTACCATGGACAGGAGAGCAATATAAGAAGTTAGGAGTGGATAAGCCTCAAGTATTTGATGATGTTGATGGTTTAGACTACGAGGCTATAAGCGATGCAAATCCTGATGTTATCTTAGCAGCATATTCTGGTATAACTCAGGAGGAGTACGATATGCTAAGTCAAATTGCCCCTGTAGTAGCGTATCCAAGTCTTCCATGGCAAACATATTGGCGGGACCAAATAACAATAAACGCAACAGCAATGGGTAAGAAGGCTGAAGGAGAAAAGTTAGTTTCCGATTTAGAAAAGCTAATAGAAGAAAAAACTAGTGCTAAGCCAAACATTAAAGGTAAGAAGGCGGCCTTTTGCTACTTCAATCCAGCGGATTTAGGTAAATTTTATGTATATCTACCATCAGATCCTCGTGCAGCTTATTTAACGGATTTAGGTATGGTAGTGCCAGAAAGCGTAAAGAAATTAGCAGAGACTTCAAATAGCTTTGCTCTAGAAATTAGTTCAGAAAATATTGATCAATTATCAGATATAGATATTATTTTAGCCTATGGTAATGACGATTTATTAAAGCAGCTTCAAGGCGATGCTTTGCTAGGAACAGTTCCAGCTATTAAAAATGGTGCTGTAGCAATTATAGAAGATGGATCCTCATTAGCAGCTTCCTGTACTCCAAGTGCCCTATCTATTCCTGCAACTATAGATGAATATTTAGATATAATTGGAGAGGCAGCAGATAAGGTAAAATGAAGCAATCAAAAACAATTTTAATTTATTTACTTAGTTTTATTTTTCTAGGTTTATGTGTGCTTGCATCCCTGGCCTGGGGGTCAAAAAGTATTGAGTTTAGTCAGGTGCTTAAGGCTTTATTGGATAGTAATGACAGTTCTTTTGCTGCTCTAGTAGTCCGGGAGCGTATTCCAAGAACTATTTTCAGTATTATGGCAGGGGCTTCTCTTGGAATTTCAGGAGCCCTTATGCAATCCATAACTAGAAACCCTATTGCAGATCCAAGTATTTTAGGAGTTAATACAGGAGCGTCTTTATTTGTTGTAATTGGAATAGCCTTTTTTAATATTGGTTCAGCTAAGCAGTATATTTGGCTTGCATTACTTGGAGCAGCTTTAACTGCAGTATTTGTTTATTTTATAGCTTCTATAGGAAGTGGGGGTATGACTCCAATAAAGCTTGCTTTATCAGGGGCAGCTACCAGTGCTGTTTTATCCTCTTTAGTTAGTGCAGTGTTGCTTCCTAGAAGTCAGGCTATGGATGCTTTTAGGTTTTGGCAGGTGGGAAGCGTAAGCGGTGCCACCTGGGAGAGCATCAGTTTAATACTGCCCTTTGTAATAATTGGACTAATAATAAGCATAGCAGTAACACCAGCACTCAATATTTTAGCTCTAGGGGACGAGGTTGCCACTGGTCTTGGAGTAAATACAGGCCTTATAAGGCTGGTATGTGCCCTTGCAGGAGTTATGCTTTCTGGTGCAACTACGGCTGTGGCAGGTCCTATTGGTTTTATAGGCTTAATGATACCTCACAGTATACGTTTGATTTTTGGATCAAATCTAAAGGGTTTAGTTCCTTTGTCTGCCATTGGAGGAGCAGCCCTATTAACAATTTCAGATGTTTTAGGTAGAGTAATAGGAAGTCCTGGAGAGGTTCAGGTTGGAATAATTACCGCCTTTTTAGGAGCACCTATCCTTATAATAATTGCTAGGAAAGCGAAGGTGAGAGCTATATGATAGAAGGTGCTCACAATCTAATTACACAAGGTTACACTAGAAGAAAAATTCGACGTATCAGCGTAAATATTATTTTACTACTTCTAACAGTAGCTCTATGCCTTGTAATGCTTGTATATGGTAAAAACACCTATAGCTTAAGCACTGTTCTAAGGGTTATAAGCGGTGAGAAGATACAGGGAGCTAGTTTTACCATAGGAACTCTTCGCTTACCAAGGATGCTTTGTGGAGCCTTGGCTGGGCTAGCCTTTGGCATAGCAGGAAACACCTTTCAGACAATGCTCAGAAATCCCTTAGCTAGTCCTGATATTATAGGTATAAGCTCTGGTTCTAGCGTTGCTGCAGTTTTTTGCATATTAATGCTACGTATGAGTGGTAGTAGAGTAGCTATAGCAGCGGTGATTTCAGGGATTTTAGTAGCAGCTCTTATATATTTGCTATCTAAGGGATCATCATTTTCCAGTAGCAGGTTGATACTTATAGGAATCGGCGTGCAAGCTATGATTAATGCTCTTATATCCTATCTACTAGCTAAAGCCTCCCAGCATGATGTAGGAGCTGCACTTAGATGGTTAAGCGGAAGCCTGAATGGTATGCAGATGGAAGCAGTACCTAAATTGCTTATAGTTGTACTTATAGGAGGAACTATTATCTTATCATTAACAAGGGAGCTTAAGGTACTGGAATTAGGAGATGAGTTTTCAACTACATTGGGTGTAAAAATAAATTTAGTAAGATTACTCTTAATCCTTAGTGCTGTATTTTTAATAGCTTTTGCAACCTCTATTACTGGTCCCATTGCCTTTGTAGCATTTTTGTCTGGACCTATAGCCGCTAGACTTGTTGGATTAGGGGCTTCAAATGTTCTAGCCTCTGGTCTAGTTGGGGCTATATTAGTTCTTGGAGCAGATATGCTTGGTCAGTTTGCCTTTGGCACAAGATTTCCTGTTGGTGTGGTTACAGGGATTTTAGGAGCACCATATATGCTGTTTCTATTAGTTCTTATAAATAGGAGGGGAAAAGCCTAATGCTAAACAAAAAACATTCATTTGAAGGGAAAGAAATAGTAGCTGGATATGACAAGAAGGTTATAGTGGATGGGATTGATATAGCTATTCCAAGCAATAAAATCAGTGTTATTATAGGTGCCAATGCCTGTGGCAAATCCACCTTACTAAAAACTCTAGCCCGACTTATTAAGCCCGTATCGGGACAGGTTGTTATTGATGGTAAAAAAGTAACTTCAATGCCTTCCAAGCAGCTAGCAAAGGTTTTAGGCTTACTTCCTCAGTCTCCTGTGGTTCCAGAAGGTATAACTGTCTGGGACTTAGTTTCAAGAGGTAGATATCCCTATCAATCCTTTATGAAAAGCATGGATAAAGCAGATTTTGAAGCAGTGGAAGAGGCTCTTGAAATAATGGGAATTACAGAGCTGGCTAACCGTAACGTGGATGAGTTATCTGGTGGACAGCGCCAAAGGGTGTGGATTGCCATGGCCCTTGCTCAGCAAACGGATATACTGCTTCTAGATGAACCAACTACCTACCTTGATATAGCCTATCAAGTGGAGATTCTTGATTTATTAACGGATTTAAACCGAAAAAGAGGCACTACTATTGTAATGGTGCTCCACGATATAAACTTATCTGCTAGATATGCCGATTATATATTTGCCATTAAAAAAGGAAAACTTATTGCTCAGGGTACGCCAGCAGAGGTTATAACTCCGGAATTAATTAATTCAGTATTTGGTCTAGACTGCGTAGTTATTGAAGATCCAGTATCCTACACACCTTTTATCGTACCCAAAGGAAGACATCATGCAGTAAATAAAGTAATTAACCTATAGAAAAAACGTGAATTTTCCATCTCAGGTAAGGCAATACCTGAGATTTTTATTTTTATAGAAAATTATAAAATATTATTTGGTGCAATAATAAAGAAGAGTATATTTCCTTATGAAATGATATAATTAAATTAAAACTTACAGAATTTATTCCTGTTAGGGAAAAGCTTTATCATAAAGGTGCTTACAAAAATATGGAAACTAAATTATATAAACTGATAGAGGAGTAGTGAGAAGTAAAATGAGCAAGCATCGCATTTATACAACCAGTGTGGCAAGTGATTATCCCTATTATATTGCAAAGGCAGAGAAGAAAGGACGTACCAAGGAGGAAGTGGATGAAATTATCCGTTGGCTCACTGGATATAGTCAGGAGCAATTAGAGGAGCAGCTAGAAAAGGAGACAGATTTCGAGACCTTCTTTGCAGAAGCTCCCCAGATGAACCCCAATCGTTCTTTGATTAAAGGTGTCATTTGCGGCGTCCGAATAGAAGAAATCGAAGAGACAATAATGCGAGAAATTCGCTATTTAGATAAGCTTGTTGATGAATTAGCCAAGGGAAAGGCAATGGATAAAATTTTACGAAAATAAAAGAACTTATATTAGAAAAGTTAAAATATAACAATAGCAACAAAGAGTTTTTTTGACAATTATCAAAAGCCGCTAGCAAAGCTGTTAATCATGCCCTTTGATATTAATTGCGGTTATTCAGTTGAATAGGAGGAATTATATGAGGAAACACTTATTTATAAGAGCTTAATAATAAGGGAGGTTGCCTCATATGAAGGAAAGCAGAAAATTGAAAAAAGGTGAACATGAGAAAGCAATGGAAAAGGCAAAAGAAATGCTAGATAAGGGTATTGGAATGGGGAAAATCATGGAGGAAACGAATCTCACAGAAAAAGATGTACTTAAGGCAAAAGATAAGTGGGTTGATCTATCTTAGAATATTTTTTAGGAAGGGTCTACAGGTTTTATAACTAAATCTGTAGGCCTTTACTTTTATTTAAAGTCTAAAGGCTTTAGAATCATAGTAAATTAGATTTTATCCGGATTGCAGAAATGTAATTCGGTTTTATTTTTAAAAGAAATTAGTATAATATTAATTGGTATAGAGTGGGATATTTTGATATAATATCAAATTTTACATTACACATTAGCAATTATATGGTAAAATAGTAGTAATATAGAAAATATCAACATTTAATTATTCCTTTCATACTTTATTATCTGGAGGATTGATATAAATGGCTAAAAGTTTTTCTGTTGATTTGATTAAGCTGGAATCCAATATCAAATTGATAGATGAGAAAATCGTAAATTATGAAAATAAGTATCAGCAGCTGTTGCAAGAAATCAGGAATCTTGAAACAGCCTGGCAAGGTGTAGACAGTTCAAATTTTTTTACTCAAATTAATGAGTTTACAGGAAACATGATTAAGGTATTAGATTTTATGAAACAGTATTCTATGCATTTAAAGTTTGCAATGAATACCTATAGGGAAGCACAGGAGGAAATTGAAGCCTTGGCTAAGGCCTTGTAATAAGTGAAGTCAATAACTTGTTGGGGAGTGAGTATGCTTTGAATAATATGTACAATAATAGCTTTCAAGCTAGTGCTATTAAAAAATATTTAGCATCTTTAAATGTTATGGCGGAAAGTATGAGAACTTACAGAGATAATTTAAATAGCCATTGGCAAGCTCCAGAGATAGCAGACATTAATAGGGCAATTGGTGAAATACTTAGGAGTATTACAAATTTGAATAATATTATGCAATCTTTAGCTTCAGAAATAGATGAGCTAAACCAAATTCCTAGTCTAATAGGCGAGAGAGGAGAATTTAAAGGACCAGCTTAATAAAAGTGGCAGCATTGTCTGTAATATCTTTGTGGATGGGGTGCTATTTTTGTCAGCTATTAAAGTTAATTTAGACGGAGTAAGAATGCTAAATAATGTTTTACAAAAGCAAAGATATAACATATCAGCTATAGTTGATGGATTATCCATGGTTAAAAGAAGCATGAATGGAGAAGCTAGAGCTTATGGCTCCATAAATTATAAATTAAATAATGCCTATAGTTTATCGGTGTCGTTAGAGGATAAACTAGAGGCTCTTCATGCTTTTATAAATACAGCTCTGAGCAAATATGATGAGGCAGAGGGAGCTATATTAGCAAAAGCCCTAATATTATCAGAAGGTAATTTGGGACAAATAAATTCAAATGTAGGCGCTGCAGTAGGAGAGGAAGATTATGATTTAGGTGACTACATTGATAAAAATATACAAGACTTTTTAGATTGGAAATATAAAGATGGCGTAGATGTATTGCTAAATATTTTAACAGAAATTGATCCTAGGAAATACTTAATTGCAGGAAAAGGCTTACGATTTAAGGCTATTAAGCAAGATGGCAAGATTATTATGAAGATTGTTGGTCCTAAAATAAGTAGCAATATAGAATATCAAAGATATTTAGAATTACTAAAAGAGCATTTAGGTGGGACAAACAAATGGAGAAATAAAACGAAAATTACGGAGTTAGTTAATGAAGGTTTAGTTGTATATGATAAAAAGATGACTAGAAGTAATAAATACGTAAAAAAGAATGCAAACATGTTTAAGTATTGTGAATACGATGAATTGTCTAATTACATTGATAGCTTATCAAAAAGCAAATGGGCCAATGCATGGGATGTTGGAAAGACTACTTTTCAGGATAGCATGAAGGTATTTGATGATTTTAGAGGATGGAAAGGTGCTACAACTGCAACAAAAGTAACTAAGGCTGCAGGAATAGTAGGAACTGGACTAACTGTTGTTTCTAATGTTTATGACAATTTGTATGTGGATGGAGAGTGGCAGGTTAATGCAGGAACAGTGAAGGAGTTTGTGGTAGATACTACTGTCGATGTAGCAGCAGGGGCTGGAGCTGCGGCATTAGGTGCGGCTCTTGGTTCTTTTATTGCACCCCCTTTAGGCACTGCTGTAGGTGCTGGATTGGGTATAGGGATTAATTGGGTGATTAATCAAGATTTTAATTTTTTAGGGGGCAAAAGTGCTGTTGAGTGGGCAAAAGATGGAGCTAATGCATTAGTTGATGGCATTGGAGACGCAGGAGAATTTGTGAAGGACAAAATTTCTGAGGCGGCTAACAATATATCAGATTTTGTTGATGATTTATTCTGGTAAGGAGGATACTATGCTGAAAAACTGTAAAGAAGAAGATTTCTATGAATTGAAGTGTGTTGCAGAAGATAGAATGCGCCCTGATGCTATACCAGTATTTTTATGGGCTGCAGCAATAATAAGCTTATTACCATCTATTTTCTTAATGGTAATAGCTATAAAAACCAATAGTGCTTTATGGTGGTGTCTGGCAGTATTAAATATACTTTTTTTTACAGTGCAATTAGTAAACGCATGTTTTTTTACTAGTATAAAAAGATGCTTTAAATTTCAGAAGTATGGAGCAATTGCCACCTGTATTTCAGCCTTTGTTGTATCAATAGATTTCTATTTTATATTTTATTGTTTTGCTGTGTTTGAAGCTAAAGATAAATTTCTGACAATTGCAGGACTTTTTTTAATGCTAGGCGGATTTGTATTTTTAATAGCATCAACAATCAGAGCAATAAAAAGAGTAGAACAAGGAGCTCTCAGGAAGGGCGGAAAACTATTATATGATTTTCAACAACGGGAAGGAAAAGTAAATGTTCCTCTAATATATGCATTAACGGTTTTAGGAGGGGCATTGGCAAGAGTTTTAACTAATAATGGTGGAAATAAAATATTTTCAACTATTTTCTTAATGACTATGAGTGCCTTTATCCAATATGGTATGGCATTGGCTCTCCCGGAGTTTTTTTTAATGATTTATTGCAAATTTAGGTTTGATAGCTTTATTGTTGAAATGCCCCCAGATGTTATTGAAGAACTAAAGAAGCCTAAAAAAGGCTTTAAAGATTTAAAGAAGGCATTAAAAATAACTACAATAATAACATTAATTATTATGCCATTATCTTTTATAGGCGAAGAACTTTCAGACATTAAAGAACTTGTAAGAATAATGTTTTATTTTTATATAGGTGTATTGATTATAGTTTATTTACTAATAAAAATAAAGAACAAGATATCTACATTTATAAAGAAGTTTCTAAAAGATAATAAGTCTCAAAAGCGTAGATATAAAAGATAGCCCTATATGTCCCTAGAAGGAGCCGATGCAAAGAAATTACAAAATTGATATACCTTATTTTGAAAATCTACATAAGATAAATAAATATTGGTAAGGTTATTTATTAATAAGCAGAAAAGTTGTTAGGAGGAGAAAAAATTGAAAATTAGACGATGTCCACTATTATTTAATAGAGTGATTAGTAGAAGGCTTATTGGTGATATGAAAGAATGGTATACGGGGGCAAGAGAACTTAGAAATATGGTTATAAAAAATGGGCTATATGGGACAGGCCCTGTTTTCTATCAAGTATCTGCTTGTGAGGAAGAAGGAAAGATGAAATTCAATATTTATTTGCCGGTAAACGTAGCTGTTAAATTTAAAGATAATGATATCTATTCATATAATGAAAAAATGTATTTTGAGGATGGATTGCTGCTTAGACACGCAGATTTGGATGAAGAACTAGAATTGTCCTATACGCTATTGCGTGCTTGTGCAGAAGATCAAGGGTTAAAATTAAAGGAGCCTTTTTACAATATATATTTAGAGGTTTATGGGGACGGAATAATCGATATTTATGCTCCTATTGTTAAAGAGGTGGAAGAATGATAAATAATCAGGATTCAATTAGATACAGAAATGTGCTGTCTAGAAAATATCGCTTCCATTATAGTGATATGAATAAGGCTATAGAAGATTTTATGGAAAAGCTTTCGGAGTTAAAGGCAACTGGTAAGGGTCCCTTTTTTTATTCTCTAAACAATGTGCCAATGGATGAAATTATGAATGTAGAGTTTTTTATGCCTGTGAGGGAAGATTATGTAGACACAAAGGATATTATGGAATTTCATAGCTACTTTAGTATAGAAAATATGATTTCCCATAGCATTTATGACAAGGTTGAACAAAATACGGAGCTTGTCTACAGACTTTTACTAGATTATATAGAGGAAAATGAGTTGCAGCAGGTGACTCCTATATTTCATGTAATGTCTGGGGACAGGAGCTTTCCTTATATTTTTATAAAAATTGGTGTCAGTGAAAAATAGAAGTTTCATTTAAAGGTATAATATTTAGTGATGTTATAATAAAATTATTACAAACACAAGAAAAGAAAGGAATGTACATAGCTTATGAAGTTATTGCTTATTTCTGATATACATGGTTCCTTATTTTATGCTAATAAGGCTATAGAAAGCTTTCATAAAGAAAAGGCACAGTATATCATTATTTTAGGTGATTTGCTGTATCATGGTGCTAGAAATCCTCTTCCTAAGGATTATAATCCAAAAGAGGTAGCAAAGGTTCTTAATAAATATGCAGATAAGATTATAGCAGTAAGGGGCAATTGTGATAGTGAGGTTGACCAAATGGTCCTTAATTTTCCTATAATGGCGCAGTACTCTAACATCTTATATAATGGCAGGCGATTGTTCATGACTCATGGTCATATTTATAATATAGATACGATCCCGGCCTTAGGCAGGGGTGATGTTTTAATATATGGTCATACTCATGTGCCTATGGCTGAGAAAAGAGGGGATATATTTATAATAAATCCTGGTTCTGTGTCTATGCCTAAGGAGGATAGCACCAATAGCTATGGCATCCTAGAGGAGGATAGATTTAAGATTAAGGACTTTGATGGTAAGTTGATTAAAGAAATAGCATTTGATTAATTTATGAAAAGATCTTATAAAAAATATAGCTTTTTCGCAAAATATAATATAATTATGTTGACTTTTTCCTGTGTTATCTTGGCAAATGAATGGACTATACGGCTTGTTCGAGGGTGCAAATGGTAAAATGTAGAAATTTGGAAAAATAAAATATTAATAAAGTATTAATAAAAGTATTGTTTTTATTTTGTAATTGTGATATTATTTAAATATCGGAAACGTTTCCTACTTTATCTTGGTAACGTTACCTTTGCATAGAGGCTAGGTGAAGGGATGAGCAACTATACTATAAAGGAAATAGCGAGGATTGCAGGTGTTGGCGTTGCAACAGTATCTAGAGTAATTAATAACGGTTATGGAGTTAGCCAAGAGAC
>CZCB01009837.1_pt1 | contig 16233 bp, 27 predicted proteins | sample 591991 | NCBI WGS metagenome assembly CZCB01 (sample SAMEA3556809, study PRJEB10932) | anaerobic digester metagenome | reverse complement strand
TTGCCAGGGTAATCATTTTTTCAGCCAGGCGGTTAACTTCTTTGGCCTTGGCCTCTGTTGTTACGATACGCTCGGCAATAATTAAAGATGTGACCATGTTACGCAAAAGAGCCCTTCTGGGGCCTGATTTCCGGCTGAATTTCCGATGACTCATAATCTAGTATACCGGTTCCTGTCAAAGAAAAACAGGCACAGAAGCAGAAACCGGTTTTACCCCCCTTTCCCCAAAATATACCCGGGCTCTACTCTGTGTCTTTACGCAGGCTTAAACCCAGTTCTTTAAGCTTGTTCTGTACCTCTTCGAGTGATTTTTTGCCCAGATTGCGTACTTTCATCATTTCTTCTTCTGACTTGCGGATAAGTTCTTCCACAGTATTAATTCCAGCCCTTTTCAAACAATTATATGAGCGGACAGAAAGATCCAACTCCTCAATGGTCATCTCCAGGATCTTTTCCTTATCGTTTTCACCGTCTTCGCTGGCAATCTCTACTTCATCTGTTTTCTCTGTCAGGTTGATAAAGAGGCTTAAATGTTTGCTGAGAATTTTTGCACCAAGGCTAATCGCTTCATCTGCCCTTATGCTGCCGTCAGTCCAAACATCGAGGGTTAATCTGTCATAATCAGTAATTTGCCCCACCCTGGTATCCTCGATGTTGAAATTTACCTTTCGGATAGGTGAAAAAATGGAATCTACGGGAATTACGCCAATAGGCTGGTTGGGAAATTTATTGCGCTCAGCGGTTACATAACCCCGGCCTACCTGCGCGGTAATCTCCATATACAGTTTACCGCCTTCTTCCAGGGTGGCGATAACAAGCTCGGGGTTAAGAATTTCCACCTCTGCAGGCGCTTTGATGTCCCCGGCCCGCACTTCGCCTTCGCCCTGAGCATCAACGATCAGTACTTGGGGCTCCTGGGAATGGATTTTCATGCGCAGCGCCTTCAGGTTCAAAAGGATTTCCGGGGTTTCTTCACGCACATGGGGTATGGTTGAAAACTCGTGCAGCACCCCTTCAATCTTAACCGAAGTTACCGCCGCACCGGGCAGGGATGAAAGCAAAATACGCCGCAAGGAGTTGCCCAGAGTTGTCCCGTAACCTCTTTCCAGGGGTTCGACTACAAACCGGCCGTAGTTGTCACCATCTTTATTCACCCATTCAATCTTAGGCTTTTCGATTTCAATCACTAAATTTCTCCCTCCTACCTTATCTGCCAGAGAAATTTTTTAACGCGAATAAAGCTCTACAATAAGGTGTTCGGAAATGGGCACATCCAACTCGTCTCTGGAAGGAACGCGTAGGACCTTGCCGCTCATATTCTCCCGATCCACCTCCAACCAGTTTACAGTTCCCTGTGCTGCTCCCCATTCGGCCAACTCTTTGAAAAAGGGGCTGTTCTTACTCTGTTCGCGTACAGCTATTATGTCCCCCGGCCTGGTGAGGTACGACGGTATATTTACTTTACGGCCGTTGACCGAATAATGTCCGTGCCGGATCAGCTGGCGGGCATCATTACGGGAGCGGGCCAACCCCATACGATACACGATATTATCCAGCCTGCTTTCGAGTATTTGCAGCAATATTTCGCCGGTAATTCCTTTTCGTCTATCCGCTTCCGTAAAATAACGCTTAAACTGTCTCTCCAGAACGCCATAAATGCGTCGGGCTTTTTGTTTTTCTCGCAGCTGTATACCGTATTCGGAAACCTTTTGCCGGCCCTGTCCGTGAGCACCGGGCGGGTATCCCTTGCGGCCAAAAGAGCATTTATCACTGTAACACCTGTCGCCTTTCAGGTAAAGTTTGGCACCTTCTCGACGGCACAAGCGGCAAGAAGCATCTTTATACCTGGCCATATAAAGCTTAACACCTCCTGATTGGAATATCTTTTGCATCAGACCCGGCGCCGTTTCGGTGGACGACAACCGTTATGGGGAATGGGAGTTACATCCTTGATAAGGTTCACTTCCAGTCCGGCTGCCTGCAAGGAGCGGATCGCAGCTTCCCGTCCGGCACCGGGGCCTTTGACAAATACTTCTACCTGCCTCATCCCGTGTTCCATGGCAGTGCGCGCCGCGGCTTCCGCAGCAAGCTGGGCGGCAAAAGGTGTAGATTTCCTTGAACCTTTGAAGCCTACTGTCCCGGCACTGGACCAGGCAATATTGTTCCCCTGAAGATCCGTAATCGTGATAACGGTATTATTGAAACTCGATTTAATATGGGCAACACCATGCTCAATATTTTTTCGTTCCCGGCGTCGCGGCCGGGTAGCGGTTTTTCGTTTGGCCACGTTTTACTCCCCCCCTTATTATTTCTTTCTGCGCACCCCGACTGTTCTCTTGGGTCCTTTTCTTGTCCGGGCATTGTTTTTCGTAGTTTGCCCCCGTACCGGCAACCCCCTGCGGTGCCTGATTCCCCGGTAGCATCCAATCTCCACAAGGCGCTTGATGTTCATGGAAACATCGCGCCGCAGATCGCCTTCAACTTTATAATTCTTATCTATATACTCTCTTAACCTGCTGATTTCATCCTCAGTGAGGTTTCTGACTCTGGTATTGGGGTCGATATTGGTATACTGCAAAGCTTTCTGGGCCCTTTTACGCCCCAGACCGTAAATATAAGTCAAAGCTATCTCCACTCTTTTGTCACGGGGCAGGTCCACTCCCGCAATCCTGGCCATAAGTTATGCCACCTCCTTTTTTAATAAAAAGGCTAAACGTAAATATAATGCCCCTTTTAAAAAGCAATTATACACAATACTGCCAATTCCTGTCAGGCTATCCGCTCATTAACAGGCCGTCCTGTCCTAGCCCTGAACCTGTTTATGCTTGGGATTTTCACAGATAACCATCACTTTTCCCTTGCGGCGTATGACCTTGCATTTTTCACAGATAACCTTCACTGACGGGCGCACTTTCACAGGTAAGCCCCCCTTTCAAACTCCAGGTTAAACCCGGATATGACCGTGATCTAAAATTCGTTTTCTCTATAATTCTTTTTTCTCCAGGATACTTACTTATAGCGGTAGGTGATACGTCCCCTGGTTAGATCATAAGGCGACAGTTCAACCAGCACCCGGTCCCCGGGAAGAATTCGAATAAAATTCATGCGGATTTTTCCGGAAACATGGGCCAGTATCTTAACTCCGTTTTTCAATTCTACCCTGAACATGGCGTTAGGCAGAGGTTCCACCACGGTGCCTTCGACTTCGATAACGTCTTTTTTTTTGGACATACCTTTTTCGATGCCTCCTTTCTCCTAACATCCATCAGATGAAGAGGTCCGGAGACATTTGGAGCCGCTTTTTGTATTCTCAGCAGCAAGTAAGATATTAAGAGCTTTTCTTACAGCATTGTCTTTTAAATTACCTTGCCGGATCCTCTCCCTTATTTCAGGATCAATAATGCGGTAGGGTTGCAGGTGTTTTAGATTCTTTTTTTTAGGGTTGTTAACCGTCCGGCAGCGTCCGTCCGCTAAAAGAGCCCTGTTTCCATCAATGAAGCCGATGATAACGTAGAATTTCCCCTTATCTCTTCCTGCCAATGATTTTACTACCTGCCCTGCTTCCATAACTCTCTTTTACTCCCTCCTACTAAAAAGAGGTCAGGATTTCCGGCCCGTCTTGCATTATGGCCACAGTATGTTCAAAGTGGGCTGACAGGTTTCTATCCTTGGTTACTACCGTCCAGTCATCACTTAACGTTTCGACCTCCCAGGTTCCTGCGTTAACCATAGGCTCAATGGCCAGGACCATTCCTGCTTCCAGCAAAGGACCTTTACCGGGCAAACCAAAGTTCGGCACTTGGGGTTCCTCGTGCATTTCGCTTCCAATACCGTGCCCTACATAGCTGCGAACAACAGAAAATCCCCGAGATTCCACATAAGTCTGGATAGCAGCAGAGATATCGTAAAGACGATTTCCCGGATAAGCTTTTTCAATGCCTTTATAAAGAGATTCTCTGGTTACCTCCAGGAGCCGCTTCGCCAGGGGAGAAACCTCTCCCACGGGAAAAGTAGCAGCCGCATCACCATAGTAGCCCTTGTAAAATACGCCTACGTCAATACTGATAATATCACCTGCTTTAAGGCGACGCAACCCGGGAATTCCATGAACTACCTCCTCGTTCAACGAAGTGCAGATAGTCGCCGGAAAGCCGTGGTAGCCCAGAAAGGCAGGGCGGGCGCCTGACTTCTGGATATATTGGCGGGCCAGGGTATCCAACTGTATGGTGGTTATTCCCGGTCTGACAGCTCCGGCCAGTTCCTGAAGGGTGCCGGCTACAATACGACCGGCCTGCCGCATAAGTTCTATTTCCTGAAGGGATTTTACAATAATCAATTTCAACCTACTCCCTATTTCATAAAACCCTGGTAATTGCGCATCAGCATGTGGCTTTCAACCTGCCTCATCGTTTCCAGCGCCACTCCGACGATAATAATAAGGGAGGTGCCGCCGAAAATAAGGTTGATACGAGAGACATTCTGCATAAAAATAGGCAGGATACAGATAAAAGCCAGAGAAAAGGCCCCCACAAAGGTAAGGCGGCTGGAGACTTTGCTCAGGTACTCCGCCGTGGAGCGCCCCGGACGCAAACCGGGAATAAAGCCCCCGTATTTTTTAATATCTCCGGCCACTTTCATGGGGTCAAACTGGATGGCCGTATAGAAAAAGGTAAAGAGAATGATGAATGCTGCATAAAGAGCAGTATTCAGCACGCTCCCCCAGCTTAAGGCTTCGGCAAAACTTTGAGCAATAGGGTGATTGACAAAGGTGGCGATCGTCGCCGGAAACATCAAAATCGCCGAAGCGAAAATTACGGGAATAACTCCCGCCTGGTTGACCTTGAGGGGGATATGAGTGCTCTGCCCCCCGTACATACGCCTGCCCACAATCCTCTTGGCATACTGTACTGTAATGCGCCTGCGGCCGACTTCCAGGGCAATAATGCCCACAATCAGACCCAGCAGTACAAGTGCTACCGGAACAAGTATTAACAGGCGAATTTCTCCCAAGCGCAGCAGCTCGATAATCGTCGCTGTTTGTCTGGGGAAACCGGCAACAATACCGGCGAAGATAAGCAGGGAGATTCCGTTGCCTATCCCTTTTTCCGTAATGAGCTCACCCAGCCACATTAAGAAAGCGGTACCCGCCGTCAGTGAAATGATAATCACCACGTAAGCTGAGGCGCTGCGTTCTATTACGGCAGGTTGTATCAGGCTGAAGGTCATCCCTGTAGCCTGGAGAAGTGCCAGGAGCACTGTGGCATAACGGACCATCTGCGCCATTTTTTTCCTGCCCTCGACACCTTCTTCGCTCCACTCTTTGAACTTGGGAATAACCACTGTTAAAAGGTGCATGATAATGGAGGCGTTGATATAGGGCATGATACCCATGGCAAAAATAGTAAAATCACTGAGCGCCCCACCGGCAATAACGTTGTAAAACCCGAACAGCGTATCCTCCTGGAAAAAATCGGCTAAGATTTCCGGATTAATCCCCGGTACAGGGACATGGGCTCCAATGCGGTAAACAACCAGCATCAGCAGGGTGAAAATGATCCGGCGCCTCAACTCGGCAATTTTCCAGGCATTGCGTATTGCTTCCATCATTTTAAATCACCTCAACCTGTCCGCCGGCATGCTCAATCTTTTCTCTGGCCTGGGTGCTGAAACGATGAGCTTTAACAGTAAGCTCCTTTTGCAACTCCCCTTTTCCCAGAATTTTAACTCCGCTTTTTAAAGATTTGACGATACCGGCATCCTGCAGAAGCTCCGGGGTAACAACCGTACCTGAAGCAAAACGGTTTAAGGTTTCCACGTTCACTTCCGCCCATTCCCGGCGAAACTTATTTGTAAAGCCACGCTTGGGCAGACGCTGAAATAAAGGCATTTGCCCGCCTTCAAACCCGCGGCGGATACCTGCACCCGAACGGGCTTTTTGTCCTTTTTGTCCCCGGCCTGATGTCTTGCCGAGGCCGGAACCAATGCCCCTTCCTACTCTTTTGGGAGCAGTTCGTGAGCCCCTAGCCGGCTTCATCTCATGCAGGCGCATCCAGGACACCTCCTTAATATTTGCATAAAATTTAGCTTTTGCTTAAATCTCCTCGACAGAAACCAGATGCCTGACGCGATCGATCATTCCTCTGATCTGCGGGGTATCATTATGTTCCACCGTATGGTTCAAGCGCCTCAAACCCAGGGCTTTAATGGTCAGGCGTTGCGATGGCTTGCATCCGAAAGGACTTCTTACCAGTTTGATTTTGATTTTGTTCACGTTTACTCCCCCTATGCCTTAAGCTCTTCGAGTTGCTTACCGCGCGATTTGGCCACTTCTTCAGGTGTCTTCAGTGCTTTGAGTCCTTCAATGGTAGCGTTAATCATATTAATAGCATTAGAAGAGCCGAGGCTTTTGGTCAGGATATCTTTGACACCGGCAAGTTCAAGGACAGCCCTGACAGGGCCGCCGGCAATAACGCCGGTACCTTCGGAAGCAGGTTTCAACAACACTTTACCGGCACCAAAATTGCCAATGACAGGATGAGGAATAGTAGTACCCATCAAGGGAACCCTGAACAGATTCTTCTTGGCATCCTCTATTCCTTTACGGATAGCCTCGGGCACTTCTCCTGCTTTTCCCTGGCCGGCTCCAACCGCTCCTTCTCCGTCCCCAACGACTACCAGGGCACTGAAGCTGAACCGGCGGCCACCTTTGACCACCTTGGCTACCCTGTTTATTTTCACTACTCTTTCTGAAAGTTCACCCTTGGGTTCAACTTTGGACAAACTTATACCCTCCTTTCTCCGCTGCTAGAATTTTAATCCCCCGCTTCTTGCTCCTTCAGCCAGAGCCTTTATTCTTCCATGGTAGAGAAATCCTCCCCGGTCAAAGACAACCCGGTCGATCCCTTTTTCCAGAGCCTTTTTAGCCAAAAGTTCTCCTACCATACGAGCCGCTTCCTTGTTGCCGGCAGTCTTGAGCTGTCCCTGGAGGGAGGGATCCAGCGTTGAAGCGGATATCAGGGTGCGACCGCTTTGATCATCAATGAGCTGGGCGTAAATATGTTTCAAACTGCGATAGACATTTAAGCGCGGGCTTTCGGAATTCCCGTAGACTTTTTTCCGTACTCGCAAATGACGCCGTTTCCTCGCCTTACTTTTTTCCAGTGCTCGTGCCACTATAGTCACCCCTTTATACATTCCGGCAAAAGTTATTTCCCCGTCTTGCCTACTTTTCGCCTGATATATTCGCCTTCATATTTGATACCTTTGCCTTTATAGGGCTCAGGCGGACGTATGCTGCGGATCCTGGCCGCAGTATCGCCGACAACTTCTTTGTTAATCCCCTTAACGGAAATTTTGGTCGGCGCCGGAACCTCTATCTCAATGCCTTCCTCCGGCACGAAATGTACCGGCTGGGAATAACCGACGTTTAGTACCAGGGTGTTGCCCTGCTTGGCCGCACGATAGCCCACACCTACCAGTTCCAGGTTTTTGGAGAACCCCTGGGTTACTCCATCAACCATATTGGCCAGCAGGGTTCTCCCCAGACCGTGAAGGGAGCGGTGCTCTTTTTTATCGGAAGGGCGCGACACAACGATCTGGTCTTTTTCGACTTTAATCTCCAGGCACTCGGGAATTTTTTTGGTCAGCTGGCCTTTTGGCCCTTTAACGGTTACAATATTTCCGGAATCTATCTGAACTTCGACATTTTTCGCTTTCGGAATAGGTTTTTTCCCGATTCTTGACAACCATACCACCTCCTACCAGACATAACAGATCACTTCTCCCCCCAGCCCGGCCTTTCGTGCTTCATGGTCGGTCATTACCCCCTGGGAGGTTGAAATGATGGCAATACCCAGCCCCCCCAGGACCCGGGGCAGATCATCTTTGCCCACATATACTCTTAATCCCGGTTTACTGATACGCTTGAGGCCGTTCAGCACGCCCTGGGTATTTGCTTTCAAATACACTTTCAAGATCCCCTGTTTTCCATCCTGAACAAACTCAAAATCTTTTATATAGCCTTCTTTCTTTAAAATAGCGGCGATTGCTTTTTTCATCCTGGAAGAAGGAACCTCCACATGCCCGTGTCCCGATAAAGAAACATTCCTGATCCTTGTTAAAAAATCGGCAATAGGATCGGTCATCATCTTAAACGTTAACCTCCTTTCTACGCCCCTACTACCAGCTGGCTTTTTTTACACCGGGAAGGACTCCTTGGTGGGCCAGCTTCCGGAAGCACAAACGGCACATCCCGAACTTACGGAGGTAGGCTCTCGGACGGCCGCATAACTTGCAACGGCTATAGCGACGAACCTCAAACCTGGGCTCTCTATTAGCTTTGGCGATTAAAGACTTTTTAGCCACAAATCTCCTGGTTCTTATCCTAACCAGGCCGCACCTCCTTTCAGTTTTAAAGTTAAAATAGAAGTTAAATATCGGATATAAAAATTCTCTAGGCTGCCCGGAAAGGCATGCCCATTCTACTTAACAGTTCCTTGGCCTCTTCGTCGGTCTTGGCTGTTGTGACAATGGTAATATCCATTCCCTGGATCTTTTCGATCTTGTCGTACTCTATCTCCGGAAAAATAATCTGCTCTTTCAAGCCGAGGGAGTAATTCCCACGCCCATCAAAAGACTTGGGAGATACACCGCGAAAATCTCTTACCCGGGGAAGAGCGACATTGATAAGCTTATTAACAAAATCGTACATCATTTCCCCGCGCAGCGTAACCTTGCAACCGATGGACATTCCCTCCCGCAGCTTAAAACTGGCCACTGATTTTCTAGCCTTAGTAATAACAGGCTTTTGTCCGGTGATCAAGGAGAGTTCCTTTACCGCGGCCTCCAGCAATTTGGGGTTATCCTTGCCTTCCCCGATGCCCATATTGATTACAACTTTCTCCAAACGGGGCACTTGCATTATATTCTTATAAGAAAAGTGTTCCATTAAAGCAGGTCGGACCTCTTTAATATATTTTTCCTTTAAACTGGACATTTTCCCACCTTCCAAATCATGCTACTTGTCAATATACTCGCCACACTTCTTGCAGCCCCTTACCCTTTTCCCATCAGTCAGAACACGCCGGAAAATGCGTGTAGGCTGCTGGCAGGACGGGCATATGAGCATGACTTTGCTGGAACTGATGGGGGCTTCCATCTCCCTGATGCCTGCCTGGGGCACCTTTTGTGTGGCACGCGCATGTTTTTTAATTATATTAATACCTTCAACCAGCACCTTTTTTTCGCTGGGGAACGTGCGTAATATTTTCCCTTTTTTGCCTTTGTCTTTTCCAGAAAGAATTCTGACTTTATCACCTTTGCGTACATGCAGCTTGGTTACGGGCAAACGTCACACCTCCTCACCTTAGAACCTGCATTTATACCATTTCCTGCCGGCTCATACTACCTCCGGGGCAAGGGAAATAATCCTCATGAAATCCTTTTCTCTTAATTCTCTGGCTACCGGACCAAAAATCCGCGTTCCCCGCGGAGCTTTCTGCTCATTTATAATCACCGCAGCATTTTCATCAAAGCGTATAAATGTACCGTCTTTACGCTGGTATCCTTTTTTGGTACGCACTACAACGGCGCGGACAACATCACCTTTTTTTACAACCCCACCGGGGGCGGCCTCCTTTACTGATGCCACAATAATATCTCCAACATTGGCGGCTCTTCTTTTTGACCCTCCCAGGACGCGGATACACATTATTTTGCGGGCCCCTGTATTATCGGCTACATTAAGAACTGATAAATTTTGGATCATCACGGACCCTCCTTTCACCGGAACTACAACCGTGTTCTCTCGACAATTTCAACCAGCCGCCACCTTTTATCCCTGCTTAAAGGCCTGGTTTCCATAATTCTGACCTTGTCACCGATTCTGCATGTGTTGTCTTCGTCATGGGCTTTATACTTTTTTGTCTTTCTGATGATCTTGCCGTACAAAGGGTGGCGTGTGCTTCTCTCCACAGCGACCACAATTGTTTTGTCCATTTTGTCGCTTACTACTTTCCCTACTCTTACCTTGCGACTCCCTCTTTCCAATCCGCTGCCTCCTTTCCAGGGTCTTACTGGCGTTTTATAGTACCGGCTGCAGCCAGCTCTCTTTCCCGCATAACTGTTTTTACCCGGGCAATAGACTTGCGCACCTCTTTTAGCCTCATGGTGTTTTCCAGCTGTCCTGTGGCCATTTGAAAACGCAGATTAAAAAGCTCATCCTTCAGCTCCCGGATTCTCTCCTGAAGCTCCTTGTCTGAAAGCTCACGGACCTCGCTAGCCTTCATGGGCTTCACCACCTATTTCTTCTCTTTTAACAAATTTGCATTTCATAGGCAACTTTTGAGCCGCCAGGCGCATGGCCTCCCTGGCTGTCTCCTCCGGAACCCCGGCCAATTCAAACATAATACGGCCCGGCTTTACCACAGCAACCCAGTATTCCGGGGAGCCCTTACCCTTACCCATCCGTGTTTCGGCAGGTTTGGCCGTAATAGGCTTGTGAGGGAAGATCTTAATCCATATTTTACCGCCTCTTTTTACATGCCTGGTCATAGCTATCCTGGCCGCCTCTATCTGCTGGCTGGTAACCCACTTGGGTTCCATGGCCTGTAAACCGAACTCGCCAAAATCGATCTGCGTTCCTCCCTTGGAGGTGCCTTTCATCCTGCCCCTCTGGTGTCGACGGTATTTAACCCGTTTGGGGATTAGCATCTTTACCGTTCCCTCCCTCCACCGTCTTTTCTTTTTTCCTGGCTTCAGGAAGTATTTCTCCTTTATAGATCCATACTTTTACCCCTATACGGCCGTACGTGGTATGGGCTTCACAAAAACCGTAATCAATATCCGCACGCAAGGTTTGCAGCGGAACAGTTCCTTCGTGGTAACTCTCTGTGCGGGCCATTTCCGCCCCTGCCAGACGCCCCTTGCAGATGATTTTGACGCCCTTGGCACCGGCACGCATTGTCCTGAAAACTGCCTGTTTCATGGCCCTACGGAAAGCGATCCTTTTAGAAAGCTGCTGGGCAATATTTTCCGCTACAAGGTAGGCATCCAACTCCGGCGTCTTGATCTCCATAATGTTGACATGCACTTTTTTGCCCGTCATTCCCTCCAGGTTGCGGCGGAGCTGGTCCACTCCTGTGCCCCCCTTGCCGATCACCATCCCCGGCTTGGCGGTATGAATATTAACGCGCAGGTTATTGGCGGCACGATCAATTTCAATACGGGAAATACCTGCTCCTTCCAGCTGCTTTTTAATAAAATCACGAATCTGTAAATCTTCATGCAGAAGCTTGGTATAGTCCTTTTCAGCATACCAGCGCGCATCCCAATCCTTGATGATCCCGACGCGAAAGCCGACAGGACTAATTTTTTGACCCAACTTTTAACGCCCCCTCTCTCTCCCGTAATACCACGGTTAAATGACTCGTTCTTTTACGAATGCGCGCGGCTCTCCCGAAAGCCCGGGGCATAAATCTTTTTAAAGTTGGGCCTTCATCGACATAAGCCTTGAAGACAAAAAGGCCATCCTTTTTCATCTCGTAATTATGCTCCGCATTGGCTACAGCCGAACGCAAAACTTTTTCAATAATCACGGAAGCCCGTTTTGGGATAAAATGTAGAATGGATAAGGCTTCCTCTACGCTTTTGCCCCTGATAAGATCCATCACTATCCTGGCTTTACGGGGAGCTATTCTGACAAATTTGGCCTGTGCTTTTGCTTCCATACTTTTATCCCCCAAAAAATTATTTTAACGACGTTGATCTTTCCGTATGGGCACCATGGCCGCGAAAAGTTCGCGTAGCGGCAAATTCTCCGAGTTTATGTCCTACCATATCTTCCGTTATATAAATGGGAACATGCTTCCGGCCATCATGGACAGCAATGGTATGGCCTACCATCTCAGGAAAAATAGTGGAACGCCGGGACCATGTTTTTATGACCCGCTTTTCCCTGGCATTGTTCATTCGGTCAATTTTGGCCATCAGCTTTGGATCCACGTAAGGCCCCTTTTTCAGTGAACGTCCCATTTAATCACCCCTTTTTCATTATCTCAAGCACCTGGCTTTCCATTAAAACGTTATTTGCGTTTTTTGACAATAAACTGATTTGACTTCTTCTTTTTGGGGCGGGTTTTATAACCCAGTGTCGGCTTACCCCAGGGAGTCAGCGGTCCGGTCCTCCCAATAGGGGCCTTGCCTTCGCCTCCGCCGTGGGGGTGGTCCACCGGGTTCATAGCCGAACCACGTACAGCGGGTCTGAATCCCAGCCAGCGGGAACGGCCGGCTTTGCCGATGGTAATGTTTTCGTGCTCTACGTTCCCGACCTGCCCTATAGTAGCCTTGCACTCGGCGGGCAGCAGTCTGACCTCCCCGGAAGGGAGCCTCACATGTGCATATCTCCCCTCCTTGGCCATCAACTGAGCCACACCGCCGGCTGAACGTACCAGTTGGGCACCTTTGCCCGGGAATAGCTCCAGGTTGTGGATCAAAGTCCCGGCAGGAATATTTTTTAGCGGAAGGCTATTGCCTGGTTTGATCTCTGCATCCGGCCCGGAACTTATTTTGGAACCCACCTTCAGCCCCTGGGGAGCGAGAATATAGCGCTTTTCCCCGTCTGCATAATGCAAAAGGGCTATACGCGCCGAGCGGTTGGGATCGTATTCTATAGCAGCAACCGTGGCAGGCACGCCGTCTTTGTCTCTTTTAAAATCGATAATCCTGTATTTTTGTTTATGCCCCCCTCCACGGTGCCTGACAGTTATCCTTCCTGAGGCATTACGGCCGGCCTTGCTTTTCAGGGGTTCCAATAACGCCTTTTCCGGTTCTTTTTTCGTAATCTCTTCAAAAGTGGAAACGGTCATAAAACGCCTGCCAGGTGATGTAGGAACGAATTTTTTTATTGCCAATGACTTCAACCTCCTCCCTTAAAAACATTCAGGTATTCAGAGCTCAGCAGCCGGAATTCAGAATCATGAGTAGAACATGTTTACCGGTGCGCTACTCGAAAATTTCAATGGGTTTGCTTCCCTCATGCAGGGTAACAATCGCTTTTTTCCAGCCGGGGCGATACCCCCTGTGAACGCCGAGCCGCTTGGGCTTTCTCTTAACTGAAAGGGTATTGACACTTTTTACCTTGACCCCGAAAATCTCCTCTACAGCCTTCTTTATTTCAATCTTATCGGCTCTTTTATCAACAACGAAACTGTATTTCTTTTGTTCCGTAAGAGCGGTGGACTTTTCTGTTACCAGAGGTTCAATGATAATATCACGCGGATTTCTCATTGGCGAATACCTCCTCGATCTTGGCTACGGCATCCCTGGTTAAAAGAAGCGTCTCATGTTTTAAAATATCAAGAACGTTGATCCCTGCGGCGATAGTCGTAGTCACACCGGGAATGTTACGTGCTGATTTGAAAACGTTTATATCAGGGCCGGCGGTAACCAGCAAGACAGACCCTTTAACCTTGAGATTGCCAAGCATGCTTACAATGTCCCTGGTCCTGGGTTCAGACAGCGTTAGGGCATCCAGAACAAGAAGCTTCTTCTCCGACAACTTGGAGGTCAGGGCTGAATAGAGAGCGGCACGCCGGACTTTTTTGGGAAGCCGATAGCGATATTGGCGCGGTTTGGGGCCGAAAATAATACCACCGCCCGTCCAGATCGGTGAACGAATACTCCCGTGGCGTGCCCTTCCTGTCCCTTTCTGCCGCCAGGGTTTTCTCCCGCCCCCCTGTACCTCACTGCGGTTCTTGGTACTGGCGGTGCCGCGGCGGCGGGCAGCCAGGAGCATCTGGGAAACATCAAAAAGAAGGCTTTCATTTACTTCCGCGGCGAATATAGCATCACTGAGCTCGATTTCGCCTACCTGTTCCCCTTTAACGTTGTATACCTCCACTGTGGGCATAACTGCTAAGCCCCCTTTCTTAACGTTTTACAGAATTTTTAACAATTAACAGATTGTTACGCGGTCCGGGCACAGCTCCTTTGACCAGCAATAAATTTTTTTCAGCATCTACTTTTATTACCTTGAGTTTCTGTGCGGTCACCCTTTCACCGCCCATTCTTCCAGGCAAGGACTGCCCTTTGAAAACACGGGACGCATCAATGGCCCCCAGCGAACCCGGGCCCCTGTGATAACGTGAACCGTGTGTCATCGGCCCCCTGCCCTGTCCGTGTCTCTTTATACTCCCGGCAAAACCTTTACCTTTGGATACACCTGTAACATCCACATATTCGCCTGCTTTGAAGATGTCGGCTTTAATTTCCTGCCCTACCTCGTAGGTATCCGCATCGGAAACCCGCAGTTCTCTGACATATTTTGCAGGAGCAACCCCCGCCTTGGCAAAATGCCCGTTAAGGGGTTTATTTAGACTGTTTGGCCGGGCTTTCTTAAATCCTACCTGAATAGCCTTGTAACCGTCTTTTTCCGGGGTTTTTTTGGCCACAACCGTGCAGGGTCCCGCTTCCAATACCGTTACAGGGATAACGCGGCCTTCTTCATCAAATACCCGGGTCATACCGATTTTTTTGGCCAGAATTCCTTTTTCCATGTTACTACACCCCCTATCAAGAAGTTAGATGCCTACAACATCTAATTTATCCGGGTTTTACAATTTGATTTCGATATCTACACCGGCAGGTAAATCCAGGCGCATCAGAGCGTCAACAGTATTGGGTGTAGGATCTATTATATCTATAAGTCTCTTGTGAGTACGGATCTCAAATTGTTCACGAGAGTCCTTGTACTTATGCGGAGCCCTGATAATAGTATAAAGGCTCTTCTCCGTGGGAAGCGGGACAGGACCCGAAACATTGGCCCCGGTACGTCTGGCCGTTTCGACAATCTTTCCTGCAGATTGATCCAGGAGGTTGTGGTCGAAGGCCTTTAGACGGATACGAATTTTTTGATTGGACATAAATTTTCCTCCTTTTCGCCTGATTACTTTAGCAGGCTGCTCCGTAAAAATTACCCACCTGTGGTGGCAACCTCTTACTTCATCGCGGGCCGCCGTACAGCTTCCTTTTATTCCACGATGGAGGCGACTACGCCGGCACCTACGGTGCGCCCGCCTTCACGGATGGCAAAACGCAGACCTTCCTCTATGGCAATGGGAGTAATCAACTCGATCTCCATGGTGATGTTGTCACCGGGCATAACCATCTCCACACCCTCCGGTAACTGGATGGAACCCGTCACATCGGTGGTCCTAAAGTAAAACTGGGGACGGTAACCAGGGAAAAACGGGGTGTGACGGCCGCCTTCCTCTTTCTTTAAGACATAAACCTGGGCATTGAATTTGGTATGCGGCTTGATGCTGCCCGGCTTGGCTAAAACCTGGCCACGCTCTATTTCGTCACGGTCGATGCCCCGCAACAATACGCCAATGTTGTCCCCGGCTTCGGCTTCTTCCAATGTCTTGCGAAACATCTCTACGCCGGTGGCTACGGTCTTGCGCGGACGGTCACCAAAACCGACTATCTCTACTTCGTTGCCGATCTTGATTGTCCCACGCTCCACACGGCCGGTAGCCACTGTGCCGCGGCCGGTTATGGTGAAGACGTCCTCCACAGGCATTAGGAAGGGCTTCTCTTTGTCACGCTGCGGCGTGGGTATATAGCTGTCTATAGCATCCATTAGTTCCCAGACTACTTTGCAGTTCTCACAACCCCGATCACCACAGCCGCATTCCATAGCCTTCAGGGCAGAACCCATGATAACGGGAATATCGTCTCCGGGAAATTCGTAGTCGCTGAGCAGTTCTCTTACTTCCATCTCCACTAATTCCAGCAACTCGGGATCGTCTACCATGTCAACTTTGTTTAAAAAGACGACGATATAGGGAACCCCTACCTGACGCGCCAGCAAGATGTGCTCTCTCGTCTGCGGCATGGGACCATCGGCCGCCGATACTACCAGTATGGCACCGTCCATCTGCGCCGCACCGGTGATCATGTTCTTGACGTAGTCAGCGTGGCCGGGACAGTCCACATGGGCATAGTGACGGTTCTCGGTCTCATACTCGACATGCGCCGTGGCTATCGTGATGCCCCGCTCACGCTCCTCAGGAGCCTTGTCTATCAAATCAAAATCCATGCGCTCCGCAAACCCCTGACTCGCCAAACAGTAGGTTATCGCCGAGGTCAAGGTCGTCTTGCCGTGATCCACGTGCCCTATCGTCCCAACGTTAATATGAGGCTTGGTCCTCTCATATTTCTTCTTGGCCATATTTT
>CZCB01000844.1_pt1 | contig 16277 bp, 9 predicted proteins | sample 591991 | NCBI WGS metagenome assembly CZCB01 (sample SAMEA3556809, study PRJEB10932) | anaerobic digester metagenome | reverse complement strand
TTTATAACCAATGCTTTAGCAGGGTATCATCTCGGCTTAGAGATGAATGAAGAAAATCGGCTAAATGTTTGGTTTAATAAATTCCTTATTGGAGAGGTTGACTTGCAATCTTACAGCTTTTACACTATTCAAAACAGGATATAGTGTTACCTATGTCCTGAACCAAATGTGTTACCCATGTCCTGAACCTGTACCCTCGCACACTCGCCCACTGATTGACTCTATAAGTGGCTGGTAGCTGGTTTTACGACCTTCGGTCGTATGATTAAGGTTGAAGTTAAAGTTAAGAAAGTGTGGCAATTCGGAATCAAGACCAAATAATTAACTCAGGTTTAACCTAAACCTTAAATTTTGCCTTAAGGCGAAATGCTTATTTTAATCGAATGTATCATGCTGTATACCTAAAGTCAGATGCCGTCCCCAAGAATTAACCCGTAAGACGTAATGCCGCCCTAAAAGCTTAACCCAAGAGCCGTCATGCCGTCATGTAGATTAACCAAAGAGCCGTAATGCTGACATGCAGTTTGGCCCAAAAGACATAATGCCTTTCCAAAATTTTCACCCATAAGCCTTTATATTAAATAAAAACGCCGGGTTTAACCCAGCGAAGTTTTTTACAAAAACAGTTTTGTTAACGCAGGTCGCTGTTACTGCGGGAATCCTGAGTATTATTGATTTTCATTATAAAAATATCATTTCTTTCGTTAAAATTCAAGATTAGTTTAATACTTTTTGCCACTGGGTTAACTGCTAACTTTCCCCTCTTCATTGACATGTATTTCAAATTGTTCTTTTTGTTCCACCAAGTCCCAGGCTTTATTCATTATCCGTTCACCTTCGGCAACCATGTTGTAATAATGCAAAGGTTGTAAATCTGAAGCTTCTTTCACCAAAGATAGGATTTTCTCTTCCAAGTTTTTCTGATCCTCTGAAAATTCATCAATAATCCTGTTTTCCAAAGGTTTTTCAAAAAGTATATGATCATATATTTTTTGGTGATAATTAAAAATATCTTTTAGGTAATTAAAGATAATCCGTTGGATTTCTCCTTCTTTATCTCCACGGGGAGCTAAAACAATACTACGGTGAATTTCTAATAATCTCTCTAAATTTGATTGAATGGCATTAATAGATCTCCTGATTAAAAAATAAGCATCTCTTTCCTTATCCTCATCATAGCCTAACTTGCTTTCAATTGTTAAAACATAGATTGATCTTGCTTCTTCTAAAAGATCCTTGATTTGCTGAGTATACTTTTTTACTTCTTCTTTGTCCAAATGATTTTCTCTTAACAGATCATTAATACATTTATGATAGAAATTTTCAAAACAAGTTCTGAGTTCATCTACTTTAGCAATTAACCGGTAGCTATAACGAGGAGGTATAATAAAATTTAAAAGGGAGGCTACAGTTAAACCGATAAAAATCATAGTTACTCTGTTTTTTGCTACATTGACTACGTCACCTTCTGGGGCATAACCAACAAGTAACAAGGTAATAATTGCCAGGGTAACACTATCCTGCCACCCAAAATGCAAACAAATCCAAATTATAACAATAGCCGTAAAAGATAGTATTAATATGTTTCCATAAAAATAATAAGCAACTAATAACGCAATAATACAACCAATGGTTGTAGCCAAAATTTGATTTTTAGTTACTTTTAGTGAGCTTTTCAAAGAGGGTTGCATTCCCACAACAACGGTTATAGCGGCTAAAGTTCCCCTGCCTAAATCAAGTAAATTGCAGATTAGAAGAGCGAAAAATATTCCTATCCCGGTTTTAATTGTGCGCATGCCCACTTTAAACTTCATTACACTTCTCCCCTACGACAAATAATAAATCAATACTATCAACATTAGACAATATTTTGCAACCTTCTTTATTTTGGTATTTTCTATTTGAGAATTATTAAATCCAGAACTTTTTTATACTATATTTTTATACTATGTTCCATAGGAAATTTGCATTAAGAAAACTTATATGCTATTATATAAATGTAAGTAGACGCGGGGTGGAGCAGCTGGTAGCTCGTCGGGCTCATAACCCGGAGGTCAGAGGTTCAAATCCTCTCCCCGCAACCAACCTCTCAAACAATAATAATTATAATAAACCAACCTCTCAGATGAGAGGTTTTTTTTACTTATATTTATATTATTGCTTTATAGAAAAACTCTTTATATATTCCTCATGAGCCAGATTAGCTATTTCATAGAAAGGAATGTTTACTGTAAGCGGTTCTTCGGCTATTACATTATAACCTAAATTTTTCAGTTCTGCTAAAACATCTTCTTTGCTTTTCGTTACCACTATTTCTACCTTTACAAACTTTTCCGGATCACCTTTAAGAAGAATCTCCTTGATTATTTTATTTGTTTCCTCATCATATAAGTCATCCCTAACGGGCATTTTTAAACCGGCAAACTTATAACTCTCCTTCTCCCAAACAAACCCGTTTTCATTAAAATTTAAATCATACTTGAAAAAAACATGTCCTTTTTCAAAGATTAGACTGACTAGCCCTCCCTTTTTCTTTACTCCAACATATCTAACATCTTGAACAACAATATTATTAAATTCAGCCTGATTTAAGGGGGTCATTAATTGGGATATCCTGTCAACTGCCTCTGACAAGGTTATGCTTTCAATTAATTTTTTTTCTTTAAAGATTTCTAATTTATCTGCCTGATTTGACCCTTCAGCCTTTTCTTGATAATTTCGTACTACTAAAGTAGTATCATTTGACCTAACGGCTTTATCATCTTCAGCTAAATCTGCGTCAATCTTAATATAGCCGTAGTAGTTATCTACTAAACCTTGCTCAATCTTATCCATAGGTAAAAACCTCTGAGCCAAAACCAATAAAAGCAATACTAAACAAACATTTATCCCTATATCTTTGAGATTCCTATTACGACCGAAAGCTAACTGAGCACTAATGGTAAAGACTATGGCAACCGCCATATATATTATATAAACAAATAACCAACTCATCATATATTCGTCATAAACATATAACCAAGCAAGAAGATTTAAAATAAATAAGACAGGAATCATAATATTCCGTGAAAATCTAGGCACTTTCATGTTCAAGACCACCTCATTTTATTTGAGTAATTAAACTTGTCTAGTAAAAAAAGACTTTACTATGCTATACTTCATATAAAGGAGGTATAAATATGGCTATTAAAATCTATACAGAAAATTTTCCGGAAAAAATTATGGAAAAATTATTCAGTAACCATGTTATATCCCAAAAAGATGATATTTTAGCTGTTTATGTGAACACTTTTTTAGGACACATCAATGATGCCTGTATAATTACCCCAGAGAAAATTATCCAGTGGATAAATAAAAGAAACGCTGTAGAAAGAAAAGTATTAAGCTTCAAAAAAATTAAAGATATCACTTATGAAGAAAAAGGCTTATATGGCTACATTAATTATCATTTATCTACAAAAAAGACTTTCGTTATTAAGCTAAACCGCCAAGACGGAGAAAAGTTTTATAATCTCTCCCGGGAAACATGGGAAAAGTCTGAAGAATGATTTTTCACCTGAAGCACTTCACCTTTGTCAAGCTTAAACAAAGGTTCACTAGGTTCTTCGGTAGTACCACAGGCGACAGTTAAAATTAAGGTTAAGGCTAAGGTTAAGATTAAAGTAAGAGAAGGTTTATTCATCATAAACACCTCGAAATTTAGTGGCTAGTGGCTAGTTATTTGTGGCTGGTAAATTAGTGACTAGTGACTTGTGAATAGTATTATTAATCACAGATAAACACTAATAATTTTTAGTCTAAAAGTGAGCGAGTGGGCGAGTGAGCGAGATTTTAGTCACTAAAATAAACCACGGATAAACACTGTGAACATAGATAAACACGGATAGTTTAGTATCTAAATTTAGATTTATAAAAATACATCATGTAAAAATGTCATTAATTAGATGCATCCCGAAAAAATAACATTCATCGGATGCATCATGCAGTGTGTCCCAAAATCAGATGCCGACCCTAAAACTGAACCCGTAAGCCATAATGCCGACCCCATAGTTCGACCCAAAAGCCAATCACCCTACTTCAATCTCCAGTTGTGTTCCCTTGCCGCCGTTTTCCGCCGGGGTAACTATTAATCTTCTTTGTAAACGGGCTCTTAGTTCAGGTACATGACTGATTACACCCACAGTCATTTTTTGACTTTGTAACTTTTCTAAAGAATCCATTACCGTTTCTAAAAGATCTCTGTCTAAAGTACCAAATCCCTCATCTAAAAAGAAAAACTCTAAAGGGTACTTTCCTCTTATTTGAATTTGGCTGGATAAAGCTAATGCAAGGGCCAGGGAGGTTAGGAAGGTTTCCCCACCGGAAAGAGTCGAAACAGGTCGATACAATCCTCCGTTGGCATCATCCCGGATAATAAAACCTCCGTCCGAATCCACAATCAAAGCATACCTGCTTTGGGTTAAATCAGCCAAGATGCGGGAGGCGTCTAAAGAAACATTTATTAATTGTTCTTCGGCAATAAACTCCACAAAAGCATTTCCCCTAAAAAGCTTTTCTAATTCCGTTAATTTATCCAAAAGCTCTTCCCAGTGTTTCTTTTCTTCCTCCAATTGACGCCAGCGGATATTGTTTGTTTCCAGCCTTTCCACATGTCCTATCAATTTATGATATAATTCCTGGCTTTTCTCTAACTCTTCCCTGTTTCTTTCCATTTCCTGCAAGAAGGATTGCCATTCTTCTTCCTCTATATCTTTGTCCCCAAGTTTATTCTTTAATGATTCCAGGTTTTTTTGAACCAGTAATTTTTTATTTTTAAACTCCTGAATTTCTTTTTCCAGTAAAGCCATTTCTTCCGGTGTAAGCAGAGCTTCTTCTGCTTCTACCTGAGATGAAAATTGAAGCACCTTTATTTTTTCCGCTAATTCTTGAAGGGCCTTTTCTAACCTTTCTTCAGTTTTCTTTTTTTCATGGCTAAGGTTAGAGTAAAGGTTTTTCTTTTCTTCATAATTTAAACGGTTTTTTTCTAATTGTTGTGCTGCTTTTTCTAAACTATCCTTTAAAGCTCTCAGTTCTTCTTCCACCTTTTGTTTTACATCTTCTGCTTTATTCCCGAAAGTAACTTCATTTATTCTGGCAGTCAACTGGTCAATTTGCTGTTTATACCCTTTACCCTCTACTTCTAAGGATTCTAATCTTTGCAAATTTTTCTGTAGTTCTTCCTGAACCTTGAATAAGCTCTCAGTAGTTTGCTCCAATTGCTTGGCAATTTCAGCTTCTTTCTTTCTTAGCAGAATTAAATCTTGCCGGGCTTTTTTTATTTCCTGAACTTTCTCCTCAATTTCAGAACCGGTCATTCCTTCGGCTTTTTCATAAAAAAACTTTTCCTTTTTCTCTTTATCTAAACTAATTATCTCTAATTTTTCCCGCCCTTGTTTTAATGTTTCATTTAAAAAATCACGGTTTGCTTCCTCTCTGGCTAAAGACTGTTCAACACTGTTGAGTTTATTATTTATATCCGCTAACTGTTCTATATACTTTTCCTTAACCTGAGCATAAGTACTTATTTGTTCCTGCGCTTGAATTAAATAACGTTTTCGCTGATTTTGCCAAGTTTTTAAATCCTTTACATCCCAGCTTAACCACTCTGGCTGAAGTTTATTGCGCTGCTCTTTTATTTTATTAATCAAGTTATTTTGTATTTCCCTGATTTTCCTTTGATTTTCTTCCAGTAACTCTAATTTTGACTTTAAGCTGCTTTCTTTATTAAGAGATTGATTTAAATGTTCTTCCACCTGCTTTAGTTCTTCCTGTTTTTGCTGGATAACTTCCTCCAACTTTTTGAGGGGTTTCTCCTCTTCTTCCTCCGGAATTACATGAACCAAGGAACCACAGACAGGACAAGGCTTATTTTCCTCCAACTTTTTCCGTAAAAATAGAGCTAGATTTTTACTCTGCAATTCTTTAAAATCTTTATCTAAATTTGCTATTTCCTGAGTTAACAGTTGTTTTCTGTCAGTAAGCGTATTAATTGTACTTTCTTCTGTTTTAAGATTCTCCAGCACCAAATTTATTTCCTTTTGAAATTGAGAAAAATCTTTTTCCTGAGCATCAAGGTCTGCTAAATAATACTCTAAGGAACTGATAACTTCACTATAATCATTTAATTCCTTTTGAGCTGTGTTTAATTCATCCTGAGTAAGTTCAGGGACAGGGAGGGTATCCATTTCTTGTTTTTTCTTCAATAATTCTTTATTAATTTCTTCTTTTTCTTTCAAAAGGAGCGAAATTTTTCTAATAACTCCTTCTACCTGTGTTTCTTTTTCTTTGACATCTTGAATTAATTCATTATAAATCTTTTCCGACTCTTTAAACTCCTGCCAGGCCTCTTTTTTTGCCGCAAATACTTCCTCTAATTGAGCTATCTGTTCCTTTTGTTGAATAATCTTAGCCAATTCCGCCTTTTTAACCTGCAATCGTGATCTTAGATTTTCCAGCTCTTTCTGTTGGGCTTTTAAGGATTCTCCCGCTTTTTTTGCAGCCAGGTAATCTTTTTTAAGTCCTTCACGCTTTTCTAATAATTCCTGGCGAAGTTTTTCCTCTGCTAACGCTTGTTCCAGTTTTACTAATTTAATTTCTAATTCTTTTCCCCTGGTATTCTTCTTATTCTCTAGTTCCTGATAAACTTTCAGGGTAGCAGCTAAAATATTCTCAAGGTTATTAACTTCCTCGGTTAAATTCGCTAAGTGAGCGCAAATTTTGTCTAAAGCTAATTTTTCATTATTGACTACTTGACAGTAAGGTTTGACTTTTTCCGCCTTATGGGCTAACTCTAACCTTTGCAATTTTAATTGAAAGGAAGGCTCCAAAACCTTTATATCCTCCCATTCTTTCTGGGCCTTCTCCAATTCCCTCTTTAATTCAATTATTTTTTTCAATTCCTCATAACGTTTCCCATAGGATTTTTCCAATTGTTTTAGTTCAAGAACTACCGTCTCTTGTTTTTTTAATTCTTCTTTAGCCTTTATTAATGCTTTCTCAGAAGCATCACCTAGCTCACTTTGCATCCCACAAACTAATTTTAATTCATTTTTGGCACTGTTTAACCTACTTTTTACCTTCTCGTAAAGTTTAACCCCGTATTTTTCTAAAGAGAATATCCTTTGCAGCATTAACCGCCTGTCTTTGCCCTGCAGTGATAAAAATTCTGCAAACTTGCCCTGAGGCAAAACAACGGCCCTGGTAAAATCTTCAAAGGTAAGACCGATTATTTCGGTGATTTTCTTATCCATATCTCCCTGTTTCTCAGCAATTACTTGTTCCGTTTCATCTACCATCTCCAGGAGGCGACATTTATGCAAATTCACACCTCCTTCATTATTTCTTTTAAAACTTCTTTCGGCTATATACTTTTTCTTGCCTACGGAAAAAGTAAATTGAACATAAGTTCTCTCTTCATGCTGATTAATTATTCCCTGGGCACGGCCTTTGGCCCTTTCAACTTTACCATAAAGAGCCAGGGTTATTCCGTCTAAAATTGTAGATTTTCCGCTACCGGTAGGACCAAAAATGCCAAACAGCCCTGTCTCTGATAATTTAGTGAAGTCAACGGTCTGTTCTTTGCGGAAACTATTTAGTCCTTCAATTTTTAATAATAAGGGTTTCACGAATCTTCACCCTCTTTCTCCTCTTCTAGAAGTTCTAAAAATAATTTTACCAATTCCTCCTTTGGTTCCACCTGATGGTGATGATAATAAAACTGACGAAAAAGCTTATCTACCGGTAAACTCATCCTGTTCTCCACTTGCAATAGCTGTTCCATTTCCGGTAAAACAGGGCGAATATTAACGATATCCGGCCGCATTTCCCGTAAAAGTTTAATTTCACTAAACTGCAACGGTTCAGGAACGTAAATCATCAAATCAATCCAGGAGTTAGGGTCTCGGTTTTCCTCACACCATTTTATTACCTGAGGTAAACCTTCTCTGGCTTCCCAGCGAACCAGGTTTTTTCCCCGTGTAAGAGGCACTTCCTTTACTTCAGCCGTTTCGCCGGGTAAACAATCCACCACATAAACAACTTTAGCTTGCCCTGCTTCCGAAAAACTATATCCTAAAGGTGAGCCTGAGTATCTAATATGTTTTAAACCCGCTACCCGTTGGGAACGATGGAGGTGTCCTAAGGCAATGTATTGAGCCGGAGGAAGTATATCAGGTTCTACCAGGCAGGCACCGCCTAAATCAATCTGACGCTCGGAATCACTGCTTTTTCCGCCCCGCACAAAAAGATGACTTATACAAAGATTAACACTTTCTCTCCGGAAATTTTGGGCTAAATAGTGAAAAAGAGCCCCTAGCTTTTCTGAATAACTTTTTTGCAGGACCTCATCCTCCAACCTATCCACCAGGACTTCCTTCAGTCTTTGTTCCGAAGGATAAGGCAAGGTAATAATTACTGCCGAATGGTCACAACCCGGTACTCCCAGCTCCAGCCACCCTGAGCCTGCTTTTAATCGTACTACTCCTGGGGTCTCTTTATTGGAAACAAAGGGTTTGTCTTTAGGAAAACCTAACAAAGTTATCCCTAACCGTTCAGCCAAGGGGTCAACTGCTTTAATTCGTTCCGGGTTATCGTGATTTCCGGCAATAACCACTACCGCCCGCTCACCCCCCCGGGCTAATTCATAAATACCTTGGTAGAAAAGCTGTTCGGCTTTAGCAGGTGGGTTTGCCGTGTCATAGACATCACCTGCAATCAAAACCAAATCCACCTTTTCCTCATCAGCAATATCACAAATTTCCTGTATAATATCTTCCTGTTCCTGGGATCGGTCCCGACCTTCCAAAGTCCGCCCTAGGTGCCAATCAGATGTATGTAAAATGCGCATAATTACACCCCCGAATGCAGTGGCTAGTTTTTAGTGGCATGTGGCCGGTCTTACGACCTTCGCCGTCATGCCGTCCCTAAAAACTGACTCCAAAGCTAAATTTTCACTGTTCTCCCCAAACTAAACAAATACAAATACCTTTCCTTAACCGGTTGTTGCAAGATTTCCTCTACAGCTCTCGTATAAAGGTTAATTTGAACTTCATATTTTTTTACAACCTGATCTATTTCCGTTTCCTTAACCTGATCGCTTTTATAGTCTAATAATATCCACCCGTCTTCTTCCCACCATAAACAGTCAATTACCCCCTGGAGAAAAATAGTTTCTGTAGTTCCTTCTAAATCCGGATAAATTTCAGCGGCAGGTAAACCCAAACTAAAAGGAATTTCCCTTTTAACTTTACCGGCCTTGCGCATTCTTTTACCTAAGGAACTTGTTAAAAATTGAAGGATCTGGTCTAGGTTGATTGTTTCCTTTTGTTCTGCAGTCATAATCTCCCTCTTAACCAGAGAATCCAAAAAGTCCTGTAAATATTCCTCTTGTTCGGCCAGATTTAGGTCAAGGTGCTGGAGGACTAAATGCAGGGCTGACCCTTTTTCTTGGGGAGATAATCCCTGATAGCGTTGTAAAAAAACCGGACGCTTAGTAAGTCTATATTCCGACGAGTACCCCTGTTCTTCCTCGGCTAAAGCCTGAAACTTATTTTTAATTTCAGTAACAGTAATTTTGGCACCTTTGGTTACCACATTCTGATAAGGATACCGCCAGTTTAACCTTTGGGTGATTGCCTGTTGGAGTTCAGGATTGACTTCAACCGGCTGCAGATCTTTAATTTGTTCCAGTATTTCCTGGGTTATAGACTCACGGGAATCTTTTTCTATGGATACTCCTTCCCGGTAAGTCTGGATCTGCCAACAGGATTTATCTTTAATACTTTGGGGGTCGTCTTCTTTACCAATAAGTTGCCGCAAAGGATAACTCTGCTCATGCCTGATTAAAGCCGGCCCCAACCAATCTAGGTAACACTTGGCTTGAGCCAATTCATAAGCCGGGAGAGTTTCGGAAGCTAAATCCATAACCCTATACCAATCATCTACATTTTTCTCTAAATTATTTAATGAGCCTACCAGGATTAATTTTTCTCTGGCCCGGGTTAAAGCCACATAGAGAATTCGCATTTCTTCAGCTAATGTTTCCTGTTTAATCTTTGTTTCCAAAGCTAGCTTTGCAATGGTAGGATATTTTATCCTTTTCTCAGGATCAATAAAAACAGGACCCAATCCTAAATCTTTGTGAATTAACACATCTTTTCTGGTATCCACCATGTTAAACTGCTGACCTAAACCGGCTACAAAAACCACAGGAAATTCTAAACCTTTACTTTTGTGGATACTCATAATCCGCACTACATTTTCACTTTCACCTAAAGCCTTAGCCGGCTCTAAATCCCTATGATTTTCAGCCAGCCTTTCTATAAAACGTAAAAAAGAGTGTAATCCCCGAAAACTGGTAGCCTCATATTGGCGAGCCCTGTCATGTAAAGCACGTAAATTGGCTTGCCTCTGGTTTCCCCCGGGCATTGCCCCTACATAATCAAAATACCCGGTTTCCCGATAGAGTGTCCAAATAAGATCGGCCAGATTTCCTTGGCGGGCCATAGTTCGCCAGTTATCCAGTTGTTCTAAGAAATATCTTAACTTTATTCCTAATTCACCTGTCTCCTGCTCTGCGGTTTTTACTAAAGCCTCATAAAAAGTAGCTTTCTCCAAATGCAAACGGATTTGGGATAATTCTTCTATGCTTAAACCAACTATCGGTGAACGTAAAACCGAAACTAAGGGCATATCCTGCCGGGGATTATCAATAATTTGCAAAAGGGACAGCATGACCCCTACCTCGGTTGCTTTAAAGTATCCACTACCTAACTCTGCATAAACAGGTATGCCTAACCGGTGGAAATACTCCAGGTAATTTTCCGCCGTTCCCTTAGGAGAACGAAGCAAAACTACAATATCCCGGTAAGTCAAAGGCCGATAAGTATCAAGTTTAGTATCATAAACCGGATAGCCTTGGTTTATCAATTCTTTAATCCGCTGACCGATAATAAAAGCTTCTCTCTCCGAAGGTGAGTTATTTTCCACCAACTCCGATTCAAGCTTTTTTTCCAATAAATGAACTTCTATACAATTATCTATCGTTACCTGTTGATCATAGGCAGGGTAATTTGCCCCATAAATCAAAGCAGCCTTTTCATCATAAGACAGTTCCCCTACTTCCGGAGTCATAATCTGACGGAAAAGATAGTTTATCCCATCAACTATTTCCTGGCGACAGCGAAAATTTTTAGCTAAATCTATCCGCCTGTTTAAACTTGTTTCAGCGGGACTAAAAGATTGATATTTTTCCAAAAACAATTCCGGTTTAGCCAGGCGAAAACGATAAATACTCTGTTTAATATCGCCTACCATAAACAGGCTGTGTTCCGGTGTTACCAGTTTTAAAATTGTTTCTTGTACATCATTAATATCCTGGTACTCATCCACTAAAACTTGAACATATTTTTCTCTGATTTTTTTACCTATATTTTCATCCTCAAGAACTGCTAAACAATAATGTTCCAAATCATTAAAATCTACTAAATTTCTTTTAGCTTTGGCTTCACGGTAAGCTTTGGAAAAATCTTTTACCAGTTGCACTAACATTTGTAAATAAGGTTGTAATAATTCTAAGTCGGCCATTAATTCTTGAGGAGTTCGGGAAAAGTGTTTTTCCTGAATTTCATTTAACTTTGTCTTAACCCTATCTCTAATCTTTTTAACTTGCTCTTGAATTTCAGGATCTACTCCATCCTTTTTCTTAATGGAAGGTAACCTGGCAAAAGACACCTGAGAAAAAGAATCATAAAGTCTTTCCCAAGAAATTTTTCCGGCCGCTATTAAATCGTCCAGAAGTGCCAGTTCCTCCTGTAAGGTATCTAAATATAATAAAGGCCCCCCCGGACTTTGGGCTAAAGCACAAGCCTGAACTAATAATGACCGAAGAGCGGACAGTTCCAGTCTTATATCTTTTAAAATTTCTTTGAACCAGTCAGTGGTAGTAAAATTATTTTCTGCTTCCTTTAACCATTTTTCCGGATAGGGATTACTTTGCGAAAACTCATAAAGATTGAGAATCAATTCTTTAATATTGGAATCATCCTTTGCACCACCATAGGCATCCATTAACTTGATAAAGAAATCATTTTCTTCCGACTGGGCATAGTATTTTTCCATGACTTCTTCTAAAACATCAAAACGGAGCAACTCACCCTCTGTTTCATCAATAATACGAAAATTAGGATCAATCCCCAGAAAATAAAAATTTTCTCTTACTATTTCCAGGCAAAAAGAATGCAAAGTCATTATGGAAGCCTTATTTAAGAGGGTATTCTGCCTGTACAAATGACGGGAAAGGGGTTTTTCTTTTAATGCCTTGTTAATGGCTATACCCACCCTTTCCTTCATTTCAGCAGCCGCCGCATTAGTAAAAGTAACAACTAAAAGCTTATCCACATCAACGGGATTGTTCTCATCACTGATAAGTCTAATAATCCGTTCCACCAGTACGGCAGTTTTCCCTGAACCGGCTGCTGCAGCCACTAAAAGGTTACAGCCTCTGGCTTTTATAGCTTCCTCCTGTTCCGTTGTCCACTCAGGCATATAAATCACCTCTTGAGATAGCTTTTGGGGGGCAGATATTGGCTTTTGGTCAGACCTATTAAACATTTCTTTTATAAACATTTAAATTCTGACCAAAAATGATGTCCCGAAAGTCAGTTCTGACTCGAAATCTTACCCCAAAGATTTAAATTTTCCCAGATTTCTTCTTCATCTATTATCTTTAATACCCGGTAACTATTCCCTTCTACTTGGGGGTCAAATTGACACACCACCTGAAAAGAGCAGTGCTCACAAGCCTTAAAATTCTCTAACTGATAGGGAGCAATGGCTGCTTCCCCGGCTAGGATTTTTTCCCCACAATCTTTTATTAGAAAACGTACATGCCGACGGATGGTATCCATTTGGTCTTTTGTTACAACTTGAGACTTTTTCTGGAATAATTCCAGGGGATTAGAGTCCGGCGTCACCTCTTTACCTTCTTTTAGCAGTTGGCTGCCTTCTTTTTTTAAACCTACCGGAATTATCGGGGACCATTTTTCTTGTGTTTCCCCATCCATCAATTGAAATACATTTAAATCAGCCAAAACTAAACCCTGCATTTTCAGATCCTTTAATATTTCCAACTCTATTTTTTCTTGGTTCAGAGGACCTCCGCTGCTCACCAAGGGATCCCGCAGATAAAAATACAATACACCTGCAGGTAAAACCTCACCTGAACCAATTAGCTCTTGCCCATAAGTCAATACAATGTCTAAATAAGTAATCAGCTGTAATTTAAACCCATAAAAAACTTCTAAAAGATTCAAGCCGGTACTTCCCGATTTATAATCAATGACCCTAAGAAAATATTGCTTGTCTTTTTCTGCAGCATCAATTCGATCAATACGGCCTACCAGTTCCATTTGAGTTCCGTCTTGTAAAATAAATTTCAACCCGGGTAAAGTCCCCCCGGGACCAAATAAAATTTCCAGACCTATTGGTTTAAACTTTCCACGTCTGGCGTGTTCTTTTAAAACCTTAACCCCTCTTTGTAAAGTCTTTTTAAATTTTCCGGTTAAATAACGGTACCTGGCAGAGCTTAATAAAACCTGATTTTGTAACTGAGGGGCCACTTCTTCAACAATCGTATCGGTAATTGCTAAAATTTCCTGTTGACTTAGATTGGCCCAGTCTCTTTTTTCCTCTATTAACCTTTTTGTAAACCTTTCCATGGCCTCATGGAAAAACAGACCTAAGTCCATTTCCTGAAAGCGATAAAGTTCCCGCTCTTTAAGTTTCAGGCCATAAGCCACAAAATGAGAAAAAGGACAGGCTTGAAACTTTTCCAATCGTGATACACTGACGCGAAAAGGATTACTAAATAATTTACGAGCCAAACTGGGGTTAAGAGGTCTCACTTGATTTTGATGGAAAAGTCCCTGGATTACCCGAACCAAATCTTTTTTCCTTTCCTCCTCTTCTAAAAACCAGCTGTATACCTCCCACCAGAGAGGAGACACCTCCAGTCCTTCCTTTGCCTGCCGAAGCTTGGCACCTAAATATGCCAATGTCCTACGGGGATGACTGATAAACTCCCAATCTTCTTCCGGCCCACGTGGTTCAATACCTATATGTTCTTCCTGAATTTTAGGGAACAATTCTTTTATCCTGGTAATAACTAAAGAGGGCCGTAGAGCTTTACCTTCCAAATCCGCTAAAGGGTAACTTAATACTAAATAAGCATTGGCCCGTGTTAAAGAAGTGTATACTAAAAATTCTTCCCGCAACAATTTTTCCCGACTACCCGGGGAAAGGACTAAACCCATATTTTTAAGAAGTTCCCGCTCCGTATCATTAAATATTCCTTCCTCATGAGGCCGTGCCGGTAAAATCCCGTCACTTACTCCTAAAACAAAAGCAGCACGTAAATTAGGGTTCCGGGACCTGTCCAATGAACCTACTACCACCTGATCTAATCCCGGAGGAATCAGACCTAAACGAATATTTTCTAAACCAGAATCCAGAATTTTACTAAAAGAATCTATTAGAAAATTCTCTTCGCCCATAGTTTCCACTAATTGATCCAGTAATTCTACAATCCCATTCCAGATCTGACTGTGCTCCCGGGAGACTTCCAACCTTCCTGAACTTTCCGCAATTTGAGCCCAAGTTTCTAATTTTTGAGGTACTCTTAAATCCAATAAAAGTTCATATAAAGCCTGGGTAACTTCCACCACATTTTTAGCCTGATTTATTTTATCTTGAAAAATCTTCAACTCTCGAATAGCCTGCCAACGAATCTCATTAATATCTTCTATATCACAATTTGTAAAATTCCAGCTATCTTCTTTATACCAAATACTGCCTTTAATACCTCTGGCTAAACAAAAGTTTTCTAAAATATCTACTTTATCCCGGGAAATATTGGCTAAATCAGTTTTTAGATAACGAAATACCGACTGGTAAGTCCAACCTTCCCTGACTACTTCCAAAGCAGAGCGAATTAATTCTACCAGGGGGTGATGTAATACAGTCCTTTTACGGTCAAGGAAAAAGGGTATTTCGTAATCAGCAAAAATTGTTTCTATTAACAGGTCGTAATTATTAAAATCCCTTAATAGTACACCAATGTCTCTATACCTAAAACCCTTATCCCGGCATAAATAACGAATCTCCCGGGCAACTGCCTCCACTTCTGCCCGGTGATTTTGGGCACTGATTATTTTTATATCTTCTATCTCCCCTGAATAACTTTCCGCACTTAGATCAAAAAAGGATTTTTCTAGATAAGCTAAAGAAGAAGAACCTTGAAAACGATAAGGTATAGACCGGTCTAAAAAATATGGTTCTTCTTCTAAAACACCGTTTTTTAAAGCCAGTTCTTTAATTTTTTGGTAAGTATTATAGGTTTCTGTAAAAGGTGATAAAGTTATTGGGGAAAAATCCGGCTTGTCCAAGGTAATCGTAACATTAACCCGCTTCGCATGTTTTAACAGTGTGGCAATAACATTTAATTCCTGGGGAGTAAAACCGGTAAAACCGTCAATCCAAATTTCCGCACCTGAAATAATAGTTGAGTAGGGAATTTTTTCTGCCAGAATATTTAAGTAATCATCAGGGTCCAGATAGGTATCCTGTAAATATTCCTGCAGGTTTTCATAAATGATAACTAAATCCTCTATTTTAGCAAGCAATAGAGAAGTATCAGTAGCCTTTTCCTCCAGAACCCTTTTTAAATCATTGACTCCCACCCGGTATAATTTCATTTCGGAAATTGCCTCAGCCAGACTATCCACAAACCCGGGCAAATCAGCCGCACCTTGAAAAACCTGAAGTTGGGACTTGTTTTCCTCTAAAAATTTACGAATAACCATTCTTTTACCTAAATCACCCAGGTGAACTTTGGCCCCACCTCCTGCTTCTTGGAGTACCTGCCAGGCCAAACGACGAAAACTTAACACCTGAGCCCGCATCATGCCTTTTATATTAGGAGTGTTAATTAACTCCATTTCATTCTGAAAAGTAGCCTGCTCCGGAACCAGTAAAATTAAATTGTTTCCTTCCGGGGACTCAGCAAGTTTTTCTCTGATTTTATTTAAACAATAGGTGGTTTTACCACTGCCTGCCCGACCGATAATAAACTTTAGGGACATCCAAAACACCCCGCTATTATTTAATGATTAGTGACTAGTATTATAGTGGCTAGTTTTTAGTGGCTGGTATTACGACCTTGGGTCGTATGATTAAGGTTAAGG
>CZCB01004521.1_pt1 | contig 16279 bp, 35 predicted proteins | sample 591991 | NCBI WGS metagenome assembly CZCB01 (sample SAMEA3556809, study PRJEB10932) | anaerobic digester metagenome | reverse complement strand
CTGTGTCGCTTATATAGGTAAACAGAATATCGCACTTATCAAATTGGGAATTGTCTTTAGATCCCAGACGAATCCTAATGGTAGAAGGCTTACTATTTTTCCACCACATTACCGGATTCAAAGAAGGAAAGAGTCTCTTAAATGTCTGATAAATTTCCTTACCATAATTTCGACAGCAAAGTGTTGTTTTAATCTTTTTCTTTCTCGGTGACATATTGATATCCCCCTTTTTAATCGTATATTTCATTAATTTCGACCAGAATATCTGGACGTTGTCTTGCGTGAAATAAACTATACCCAGGATCGTTTTTATAAAGAAGAATATCTTGAGGTGTCAAGAGCTCAAAGATGTTATAAATTGGTCGTCCGTAGATGTCTATAAAGAAGTTTTGTTTTGAGTCATAGAAGATATAAATTATAGGGTCTGATAATCTTGCTTTTTTCATAGATCTTCTTGTCCCCCCAACTTAACTTTTACTTTACGTCAAACCTTGTCGATAGTAAAGCATACCAATCCAAGAAACAGCTATCATCTTCAGGATTTGTATCGCATCTACCATAGTCATATACATATAAATGAGGATAGTCAAAAATATCAGCATAGAAGTTACCAGACCCTACGAAGTTTATACCTTCTCTTTCGTAAAAACGTCGTAGATTACGCCATCTACATTGAAGTCAAGAAGAATGCTCCTCTCGTCACCGTTCACAAAAGCCCGTGCTCGAGAACGATTGTTATCAAAGATGCCAAAGTCAATATGGTTATCGCCATTCTTATTAAGTACCCAACCAACAACTGAACCGGCTTGAGTTCTAGGAATGCCTAAAGCATCATATACTTCATTTAAGAACACATGACCCCTGGCGCGAAGAAGATCGTTGAAGTACTTTTCCTGAGCCTTCAAGAAATATAAATTGTATTCTGCATTTGGGCTCCATGCCGGACTGCTTTCATCGAAGAACTTAGCGTACACGCTTATTTCTGAAGCATTATCAGCAACAAGACGTTCTGATTTAATCTTCTTAGCTTTTCCGGTTTCTTCATCTTTTTCTTCCGTAATTACTTCTTCTGATCTGAGACCATGACGAAGCATGTAATCTTTCTTCTCTCCAAACTCCTCAATAACTCTCTTCCGGTAAGAAGCAAATCCTTCTTCCAGAGCTTTATAAGCTGCAATAAGAGCAACATTTCTTTTCTTAATTATACCAAAGCTTGCTATAATACAAGCAATAGAAGCAACTCCAGTTGTTACAGCAGGAGCATAAATTTTGGCCAGATCAATGGCTGTTTGAGCATATACGATAGTTAGATCCTTTTTCTTATGCTCCAAAGTATACTCCTCGGCCGGGATCTCGCCATTTAGCACCTTATTCCAGCACTTATCAATTTTATCTTTCTTTTCATTATGATTGTCGAGAACCTCCTCGACTTTTAAAGTAGCTTTACAAGCCAAAATAGTAGTGCCGACAACGCCGACAATACCTACCCCAAGAAGAATTTCTGGGCTATATTTCTTCAAGGTTAAGCTGCTTTTCCCAGCAAACTTCGAGAGGGATTTTGTTACTTGTTCGATCATTTTCATGTTTATCAGGACTCCTTTCAAATTATTCTTTAAAAATATAAAAAAAAAGAGAGTCCTTGTTAGGACTCCTTCTTGTTGATTGGGCGGATTGGCGAATATTTTTTAATTAAATCCATCGCTTTCACCAAAATTTTCAATTCGTCCTCAGTCGCACCACGCTTCTTGGCATGACCAATAAAAATTTGCCAGTTTCGTTCCAAAGCTGATTTTTTCATAATATCTCTCCTTTTTAAATATAATAGTTTCTTCATTATATGGCTTGTAATTTTTGCGACAATATAGGAGGGACATTTACCAACCATATCTGAGAACTTTGACTTTACATTTAGTGACTCCGAAATTTAGAACTTCTTTAGCTTCTTTTGTAGAATTAAAGTCGCCTAAGAAAATATCAACATGTTTTCCTTTAACACCACTACCTGTGTCTAAAGCTTGATAAACACCATTATATTGTTGATACTTTTCATCAGTAAAAGATATATATAAGAGTGAGCCTAATGGAATGACTTTTGGGTCTACAGCAACACATGCAGCTTCTAGTCGAGTTTTACCAACAATAGATCTCCCAGATGCAGTGATACCATATTCTTTATGAGATGGTAGCTTTCCGCAACTTTTTACCGAAAGATCATAAGCGGTAGCCTTGCATTCCAAAATATCATTCGACTTTCCTCGAGATATCGAAGTTGTTTCGGTTTTTACTACATTTCTTTCAGTAATATCAGGAATTTTTAACCTCCAACCAATGTGAATGAGATTTGGATCTTTAATAAGATCTTTATTGGCTTTGTAAATATCAACCCACCTGCTGCTATCATTATAATATGCCTTAGCTATTTTACTGAGACTTTCGCCTTTTTGAACAATATGTACTTCGTCAGCATTAGCAGTTATAGAAAATATCATGAATGCCGCAATTACTATCGTCATTGAAAAAAGTATTTTTAGGATGTTGTTCATGATTATAAACCTCCCTAACTCTTATCGTGTTTTCTAAGAAAATATCAAGATCATTAAGGTTCCCATTTTTCAACCACTTTCCAATTCTTTGCAGGTGTGGCATAGTAAATTTTGTCATTTGTTCCGCGCACATCTAAAAGGTTTTCAGATTTTCCATCCCCGGGAATTTTTGGGTATATAGCAATAACTGTTCCGGTCATTTCATTATGTATATTCCGCACCTCATCATATAGATCAGGTTCAATATTATTGATGTCCCTCATAATATCAATCTCCTTAAAAGATAGTATCCCTCGTCTAATTAGACGGTAAAGTTAAGAGATCATAAATCTTTTTTGCTTGCTCTCCGTAGAACATATTAATGACAGGCTTCTCAGCGCCAATTACTTTTATAACGGTTAAGCAGACATCATCTTGTTTTGATAGTTCATAGTCGACAATAAAAGCAGCTCTCTCTACTAAGGTATCTTCGCAATCGCATCTCTCTTCAGGATCTAAGTGTGCACCACAGTTTTTGCAAGTTTTGTAATACATAAAATAACCTCCTATAAATACTTTTTTGGAAGTCTTATCTAATGGTTTAACAAAGTTGCCTAAATTGAAGACCTTAACGATAAGAAGAAGGCCACAGAATATTTTTCTATGACCCTCTAAAATCTAATCAAGTAACTTAGGTTTTGGTAAATCAAGTAAATATCCACCACGTACTCTAGTTACGCCAGCGCCTCGCAAATCGGTCCAACCGTATTTTTCGTCTGTAAAACTACTTTCGATGTCTACTAATTCATACAAGTCAGATACCGTGGCTTGGCCATAATCCACAATGAGATCATTAAGATGAGCTAAGACTTCTTCGCCTTCACCTCTAGTTTCTAAAATGATCTCATCAAAATTATGCCTTAAACGACTTGCTCTGGAGATCTCACGATAATCTGATGCCGAATTTCGATCAGCACCTTTATAAAATGCCCTGTAGCTTATATACTCTCCTATGTTGGATCTCCTTCGAGCAGCTCTTCCTCGGCTTTTATCGCCATAAAGCAGCATCTCTATAAAACCGCCCCAACCAAAAATGTCACAAACCATAGCTTTAGCAGCAGGTATAAGGATATCATAGATAATATATTCGCCAACACTTTTCGAATCATCTTCGAGAAAGATTGAAGCAAGCTTCTTTATAGGACCTTGTTTTTGGCGCTTAACTTTACCTGTTACAACTTTTTCAAGTTTTTTCTCTTTTGGAAGTTCAACATTTTCTTGTTGGATAGCTTTACTAGTCTTTGAATTTGTTGGAAAGGCAGATTTTAAATCTTTTTCATCCATTTTTTATTTCTCCCTTCCTTTTGTCGCGGCAGGCTTTACATCTCTTAAACGGTTTAAGACCTCTATCTTTTAGCCATTTTTCATGCTGCTCCGTTAGCCGAAATTCTTTGCCGCAATCAACACATATCTTTTTAGCTTTACGGCATTTTTCACATCTTTTGAATAACGGAATATTCTTCGACTCAAACCAATGAACATGTTTCTTAGTGAGAGTAAAATCCTTCTTACATTCTTTACATGTGATTGTGATTTTTTCGACAGTGTTCATTATTAAATAACCTCCTCATCATAACCTGTAAAAATAAAAAAGAAGAGGTATGAAACCTCATTCTATAACCGGTGATTCTTCTGAATCCAGAACTGCCTCAAAAGGTTCAATTTCTTCTTCTGTATTCTCTAGAACCTTATTTACCGCTGTCCAGATGTTATCAACATCTGCTTCAAATTTATCTACAGTCATAGCTATTACTATTGATGATAGAAAGAAACTTCCTACAGCAGTACACATTTTTGTGAGCTTATTAGCCTGTTCCGGAGTGTATTGCTTAAATACGTTTTTAAGAATTGCACCAACACCAATTGATATAGTTACTCCTCCTACAAGTTTTATAATCCTAAGTGGTATTGCATCTTTTTTCTTATTCTTATTTTTGGCATTCTTTTCAGTTTTCATGGTGTTTCTCCTTTCATTTTTTCTTCATTATATGAGGTGTTTTTAATGCGAAAAAAGAAAGGATGTCTGAGACATCCTTTTAAGTAATTAGACTTGTGTTGTTATAATATCTGCAACACTTTCAGTAGCTTCAGCCGCCTGTTCAAGAATATCAGACGCGTTTACAGGACTGTTGATAAACTTCTTCACAACAAAGGCTGTTACGCCAATACCAGTAGCTATTAGGATACCTCCTATAATTTTACCTTTGTGTTTCTTTGTAAATTGCTTCCAACGGCCTTCTTTTTTCATAGCCTCTTCAGTAGTTGTGGCTTCTTCCTGCTTCTCCAATAATTCAACAACCTTTTCGTTTTTCTTTCCCATAATTAAACGACTCCTTTCATATTTTAAAATATTTTATTAGGTTCTTCATTATATGGCTTGCAATTTTTGCGAGTTTCAAATAAATCGCCCACAAGGGGCGGAGATTTAATCAACCAGCAAGAATACCGGACGAACTCCATAAGAGTACGACGCGTAGTCGTAGCCCGGACCACCATCGTAGTATACAAAAGCGAAAGAAGCCGCAGACAGTTCTCTTTTAGTCGCATTTTGCAACCAATACCATTCGTAATCATACTCAAAATTCGCAATGCGATTCTTTCTTTTAGTCATAAGAGGGAACCGCTCGTCATTGTCTGGTTCTATCATATCGTTGTACAAATCATCGTGACCAAATATCTGCCCGTATGTAGGAATCGTTAAGTTTTCAATTCTGCTCCTCAAGTTGTCTGGAAATGTCGGTAATAAAACATCATCAATCCATTTCTTAAGATTACTTTTCTCAAAACCACCTTTGTTAGTTAATTTCTTATTCATAGGTTGCTTTGCGACACAATCATCAAACAAAAACAACGTGCCTTTGTCTGTGATTTTCTGTGCGGTTGCTGTAAATTCGCCAAATTCGGCCAATGGAATTATAATCTGATCGCCAATCCGAATGTTCTTAACTTCTACTTCTCTGTTTCTTAATACTTTCATGATTTTTTTTCTCCTTTCAAAATCAATTATACGTCCTGTTATTGGTTCTGTCCTCTGAGAGTTTTTCTTTTCCATTCGTATTTCTCCTCTCCAGGCATGAAATATAAATGGTGCTGCTGATGAGACTACCTAAGCTGAAAACCAAGACAGTACCTATAATGACGCAAATAAGAATAAACCCTATTAGTAATTCAGTCATTTAGTGACCTCCTTTCAAAAGAGAAAGGCTCTTAAATATCAAACTTAAGAGCCTCTTATCATATTAACGATAATATTTAGGTTCTACTCGATAGTTGAGTACCAGGCATGGTGTATCTTCTTCAGATAGTTGCGTACTGAAATCGATTTCAATCATGCCTTTTTCTACGTCCCATCCCATATAGTTGCCTAGTTGAATATCTGACAGACCTATGGTTTCGTAAAATTCGTTTAAACTGACAAATCCATAATTTAAGAGGTCTCGATTCAGATCATTAACCAACTTTCTAATCTGTTCGATATCACTTTTAAAATATCTACCGGATAGACTATCATAACACAAAACTTCACCTTTTCCAGTCATAATTATTTCGTTTTTACTCGGTGGATTGGCTTGGATATGTTCAGAATCAATGGTGTCACGAACGCGTCGCTCTTTATTCTTTCCGATCGTCTCTATAATTTTATTCTGATATTCCTTAAATGCTGTTTCTGTGACGGTATATAGACTCGCTAAAGCAGCGTTTCTACGAAGTGAAATTTGATTGCTAAATATCATACAGATAGCCGTTGCTGTACCAACCGCAAATGCAGGAATATAAGGCTTCCATGCTACTTTTACAACTTCTTTAAAGCCGAGCTTCCTCATATTAGCCTTATATTCTAGTTCAGAAGGCTCTGCGCCAAGCCAAGTGTTGTATGGTATATCTTTTTCTGGAACTTCCTCCTTATACTTTTCCCAGACTCGATCGCTTATAAGACATAGAGCCTTTGGTGTAGCTTTTACAGCTAAGATTGTTGTGGTGATTAATCCGGCAACCCCTACACCAGTCAGAATCGTAGGACTATTTTTAGTAATCATGTCGGTTGCCTTTTTTAGTAATGCAGATGCATTCATATGAATTCTCCTTTCGTATATATCATTTTCGACAATTATAGCAGTAAATTTTGCGAGTTAGCGGTGTTTCAACAATGGTTGTCGGTCCACCACAAACTGGGCAGTGATCCGGGTATTTTTCTGTCCCGCTTCGTGTCAAATTATCGTCGACTTCTGGTATAATTTGGTTGGCTTTAAATATTCGTAATGTATCGCCTATACCAATTTGAAGGCTCTCAAATTTCTTTAAAGTATGCAAATTAGCTTGTCTGACCTTCGTACCACCAATATCAATAGGTTCGAACTGCACAACAGGAGTAATTAAGCCTGATGGTGCCACATTCCATTTCATACCAGTAACGCGTGTTTGAAATATTTCATCGGGCCATTTAAAAGCCATACTATATCGAGGGTATTTCTTTGTGCTGCCTAATGAATCCCCATATGCAATATCATTAATCGTTAGAACAAGACCATCAACAGGATAACAAAAAGATGAAGCCTGCTTGGTATATTCTTCAATGGCATGCCTGAGCTCAAAATTCAAGACTTTCTGATACTGCATAATACGGAACCCAAATATTTCAATGAATTCGAGCAGCTCTGAACGAGTTTTTAAATCGTAATCTTTTTGACCCTCCAAAAATATCACAGAGTGAACAATAAAATCCAATCTTTTTAACAAAATATTAGACGTCTTTGGCGCGGTTATTAATCCATTAGCCATATTTCTTGGATTCTTATATTTTTCACCTTCTTTGGTACGTTTTAAAATATCAAATTCTCGAAGATCTATACATCCTTCTCCACGAACTATTAGACGCTGTGTAAAAGGTATTTTTGGAGGAACGCCGTTCATAAGCAAGACATTTTTGGTAATATCTTTACCATAATACCCATCGCCTCTAGTAAGTCCACGAACAAGCCGCGTTTTAGCGTATTCTAAAATAATACTTACGCCATCATACTTCCACGATAAAATGCCTTCTTGTGTGCCTAAAAATGATAGTAATTCTGAAATATCTTTGGTATATTTCAAAGATAGAACCGGCTTAAAATGTTCAATTTTATCATTCTCAACGTCAAAATATCCAACTTCTAAGGTCGGCGATCCTTTTAATACAACGCCGGTCTTCTCTTCTAATTTTTGAAGCTCTTCTAAATAGCGATCATACTCAAAATCCGCTAAAGGTGATTCTACATCTGTATAGCTGTAATATTTGTTGCGTGCATCATTTAAAATATCAATTAATGTCGACATCCGCAATAAATCTTCCGTATTCGCGGGCATAATTATCAGTTCTCCTTTTCCAATTTTTAAAAATAAAAAGAAGAAGCATGTTTGCCTCTTCATTCGTTTTTCTTATACTCTGCTACAACATTATAGATACCTCCCATTGTAGCGAATGTCAATAATGTTGCTAAAGCACCAGTTATACCATTCTGTACACTGCCTTTATACTTAAGTCCTTGGTAAAGACCGGTAATAGCAGAGAATGTCCATATCCATTCCTGACGAAGTTGAGTTTTTGCTCCCTTTACAAATAATCTTCCAATATTGTTAACGTTATCCATCATATTAATCCTCCATTTCTTTACCTTTCTCTAAATTTTTCTAACATCTTAATGAATACCACAGTTACAGTTCCAAGCATTATTAAATAAACAGCTTTTAATGCATTATCGTTAAGATTAATATCCATAGTTATCCTCCTTCAATTCCTAATATTTCTTCATTATAAGACTTGTAATTTTTGCGAAGAAATATTAAGAGTCTTCCTTTTCTTCTTCAATTTTGCAGTCACCGTCTGTTTGAGATACGGCTTAGTATTTTTATCGAGAACGACCTCCTTTTGTATCCAGAAACATATCACAACTTAATAAATGGTTAGATTTAAAATATGGTCATAAAAATCTCCCCATTCATCAATACTTTTACGATTTTCGGCTAATACTACCTTAAAATAATCATACCAGCATTCTATTTTTGGGGATGTTTTATTAATCTCTCTTTTAAGAATATCCATGTATCTGTTAAAGAAACTGTCGTCCGTATCAGATAGCCCAAGACGGTAAATTCGTCTGGCAACTCGCTTTGCGCCGATTTTTGCTTTGATACGAGCTGGTAAGAGCAGAAGGCTAAATATCAAAACTAAAAGATCTTGAAAAAGACGCAATTTAATCACTCCTTCCGATATGTAATTCCTCTTCAAATTTTTTAGCGGAATAATAAGCTTCTTTTTGACCTAGATTATAACCCTCTTTATATGCTAATTTTAGTTGCTTTTTACCATAAAGATTGATCTGATAATAGACCATTGCAAATAAAATTGAAATCATAATACCTGCTAGTACACCAAGTACAAATTCTAACATTTTTTTGTCCTCCTTATCATTTTTTACCGTATATAATACGATTAACTATTATGATCGTGCATATTATGGTTAAGACGATCCCTCCTTATTTTTTAGAATAGCCTCTTCCGCTAATTCTAAAATATAAATCATAGTTTTTCTTTCTCGTCCGTATAATTTGGTTAAAATTTGTAGAGATAGATCGTGATAACAACCGTGGCAGAAAATCTGATTTTTAGTTTTTGGCGTAAACATACCACCACATTGCTCACATTTTATCATTTTCCTGGTTAAAGCTTCAGGTTTTAATGAATTCGGTTGCGGCAATTGAAGGACTACGCTATCGTCAAATTCTATAACAACCGCAGAATCAAGATTCGTCCATCCATATAATTCTTGACTGGCAGACGGAGTCATACCCATAAGATTATATAGAAATGCCACACTAACAAATTCAAAATTCTCAATATGCTTTTTTAATTCATTTAATATATCACAGGCATAAAAGAAACTATTAAATCTAAATTTTGTAAATTCCATTTCTACTCCTCCTTAAAAGAAAAAAGACGTGATTAAACACGTCCTTTATTTACGAAGTTCAGCGCCTTCGATGTTATGACATTGAATTCTTCATGCTTCAATATCAATATAATCTGCGCTATACCAAATAACCCTACAATAATTTCTTTCCAGGGTATCTGTCGTTGTTTTCTTTCAACCTCATCCTTGGTCTTATCAAGCTTATCAATTAAGCTTTCACACTTTTCTAGAATCTCGTGACTGGCATTTTTAATCTTATATAAGTCACTTAATCTATTAAGTAATTGTTTATACTCATTTGATGTGGGCGATACATTGTCTAGGTCTATGTGCTCAATAACATCATTAATAAGACCATCTACTCTTGCCTCATAAGAACCTTTTTCGTCCTCCTTGAGCTTCTTTAAAATCTGTTTAATCTCCTCCACAGTTGCCTCCAGTGTTTCTTTTTGTTTTTTCCCAAATAATTTCATAACAATTCCCCTTTCGCATTGTCAATTCTTTTCATTATATTCCTTGTTTTTCATGCGAGGACTACTATTATTAATCACTTTAAATGTAACAGCGCGTTTTGTATGCAAATCTTCTACAGGCCCATTTAGTTGAAGTCTATAAATATCTTTTTCAGGGTTTGATGTATCGATAATAATTTCGCCGTCCGTATTTACAACCTGAAAAATATCTATAATCCAGTTCCTAACACAAAGTAGCAGAAATAAAATAGCCAATATTCGAAAATTGCTAGGTTCAGGTCCTTTAAAAATCTGTATAATTCCAAAAGCTGGAACAGCATACACCAATATAAATTTTATGATCATTATATTATATATACGCTTTTTCATAAATATAACCTCCGAAAAATAAAAGAGTCTATGTAAGACTCTTGTAGTGATCAGTGTCTTCGTCGCCCTTAATAATTTTTAAGGTCATATGCTGTGCCTTAAAAATTACCTTAATTTTTTCATTTTGGTTTGTGATGGGTAGATCGACATTAATATCACAATCCCTAGCCTCATATAAGATTCCTTTTTTAACAATTGCAGAAATAAGCATCTCGGTGATTTTTGACATAATTAATCTCCTTTCAATTTTATATTTTTTAAAAAATTTAAAATTTGATTAATATAAATTCCTGTTAAACCATAATGTAGCTCCTTATATATTTCTTCATTATATGGCTTGTAATTTTTGCGAAGAAATATTAAGAGTCTTCTATTTCTTCTTCAATAATAGCGCGTAAAAGAAGTAAATAGTTAATATGGTCAGTTATCTTTTCATTCCATAATTCGATAGGGTATTTTTGTCCACTATTGCACATATCGTAGATAGATACAGTATGTTTTGCCATCATACCAGCAAGTGCCTGTCTTGGTATACAATTTTCTAGTTCAGCAGCTACTTTAAAATTATGCAGTCGATCATCCGTAGCATATTCTCTAGCTTTGACAATTAATATGTCTGTGCATCTTTTTAGCTGTTCTTCGACAACTTGATTAAATTGTTCTGTTTTCATAAAATCATCCTCCATATTATAGTCGTTGTGATTTATGCAAAAAAGAAAGAGACGTTAAGTCTCAATCATAAGATTCGTTTTGTTCTTCCAAATTCAGATTAACTGCCTGATTGAAATAATATTCCGCCATATGAATGTTATTATTTGTAGTTAAATCATATAGTAAATCATATTCTGTTCTAGTTATCTTTTTACTTTTTAACGCTTTTAATAAATCGTTTCTTATCTGTTCGATTTTTGATTTATTTTTTCTTCTGCTTCTATCATCGAAAATCGATTGAAGTAGTTCATAAGTTAGTACACCTACTATTAAACCTGCGCCTAATGCTTTTCCAATTAGTTTCAATAATTCTTTGTTATTCATAATTTTTCTCCTTTCAAATTATAATAGTTTCTTCATTATATGGCTTGTAATTTTTGCGAGGCAAAAAATAAGGAGGCGTTGTAATCTATGTGAAAAAAAAGAGCCCTTGTTAGGACTCAGTCTTTATTAAACTTTTTATTGAATAATTGTATCAATGTTTCTGCTGTTACTATTTGTCCGTTTTCTTCTTTGATACCGTAACAACGTCGTCCCTTAGAGTTAATAATTATAGTTTCACCATAGTTGTCAACTCCGACAGTCCATAGTCCTTCGTTTTCTTTTAATTTCATTAACATGTATTCAGTCATACTCATCATAATATCTCTCCTTTTTAAATATAATAGTTTCTTCATTATAGTCGTTGTAATCTATGCGAAAAAAGAAAGAGACGTAAGTCTCAATCATTTTATTAGTCATTCTTATCAAAAATCAATATTATTCATTTGATTTATAGTATCTCCTACCATATTTGAAAATTGTTCTAAACTTTCTTTTTCGGCTTGTTTCTGTTTTTCTTTTGATTTTTTTGTTATAAGATTAACAAGCATTATACTTATTAAACCTCCTAATGCAATTAGTCCTAAATTAACTGTGTTTTTATTCATCATAATATCTCTCCTTTTTAAATATAATACTTTCTTCATTATATACTTTGTAGTTTTTGCGAGGCAAAAAATAAGGAGGCGTTGTATACTACGCGACCTCCTATATCTTAATTATTATTCTTTCTTTTCAATAACTGTTTCATAAGCCTTCATGGCTGTAAGCCATACAATTGCAGCATTAACAGTCCAGATAACAATAGTTTCAACTATGTCTCTAGTTGTTGAAAAGTTTCCTTTCCAAAAAGCTGCTATCGCTGCAAATATAAAACTGTAAGCAGCTACGAGCCACTTTGTACGGTTCTCGAACCATTTGTCAAATAGATTTTTAGTAAACTGAGTGAATAGATTAACTACAATTATCATTCCTGTAAAAGTTAATATGTAGTCTAAAGTCACAAAATCATTTGGCATTGATTTAGCCTCCTTTCAAATATAATTCTTAATTAAATAAAGTTCCCATATTTTTATAAGCAGTTTGAATCTTGATCAATTTAGTATTTAATTGCTCGTATTGATCAATACATTTAGACATCGCGTCTTCGCCTAAACGGCATAATGTTGTAAAATCAACAATACCATTGGCTGGTAATCCTATCTTTCTTTGATAATCAATTACAGCAGCTTCTGTTTTTCCTCCAAAAGAACCATCCACATCAAGTGATGCTCCGTTAATATTTAAAAGTGTTTGTAGGAAAATAACATTTTCTCCTTTTTCACCCTTTTTCATCACTTCGTCCTTATCCTCCTTAATGTAAGTAATATATGGACATTCCAACCAATGAGTCCAAGGAAATTTCTTTAATTCTGTCTCTACAACCCCTGATGTCGTTCCCTTCGCCTCAATGACCTTTCCGTTACCAATATAAACACCTATATGACCCGGACGTCTAACACAGATCCCAGGCACTTCTGGTATCGTCTTGATGTCCCCTTTTACAGCGGCCTTATTAAACATACCATCAGCCGATACGTCCGTAGAAGCATCATAGACTATACTCCCATTTTGATTAGTCCATAGGTAACCTTTAATCAAACCAACGCAATCATAAGTGACTTTATTCAAATAGTGCTGTTTAATAAAGTCGATGTATCGTTCAACCTGATATGGATACTGTTTTCTTTTGTAATCCAAAAGACTCGGAGTTAAAATCTGACCAAAGGTGCCGTAGACGTACCCGGCTTTCATATCCCTTGCTTTTTTAGCAAATTCCACTAAGCCTAGATTAGTTTTTTCCATTTTTAGCGGCCTCCTTTGTAGAAAGGACTGTATGTATCTCGACTAACTTCATGTTTGTAACGTCTTGGGTCTCCTGGATTTGTTTGAACATGCTTAGCTGCGTACTTTGGCATTCAGCACAGCGTTTTCGATCCTCTTCCAAAACAGTCTTTAAAGAGGCATTTACGTCCGTATTAGCTTGAATTACGGCTATTAATCTGTCTTGTTGTTTCTCTTTTGTCGTTAACCACATCTTAATAATAGGGCGCAATGCCACTAAACAAGATACCAATACAATCATTAATATAATAATGGTGCTATCGGTCCTTGATATTATGTCTTGTACTCCTGCATCCATATTTTTACCTCGTATCTCCAAAAATATTAACTTATGTTAATGCTTTTAGTTTTGCCCAGGTATTATTACCACAAATACCATCTACGGCAAGCTTATAGTCCTTTTGAAATTGTCGCACCGCTAAATATGTAGCCTGACCAAAGCTACCGTCCACTCCCCATTTTCCTAGATTATAACCTAGTTTAATGAGTTTCCGTTGGAGTACTTTTACAGCTTCTCCTTTTTTGCCCTGGCGAATTGTTGGGTAATTTTTGCTATACACCGCCAAACCACAAGCAATAGCTCGTCCTTGGTTATACGCCCAACCTTTATCGCCGAGATACATTGAGGTAGAGCCGCCACCATCTCCGCAGAAAAGATTGAAATATCCAAGGTTATAGAAGTAATCCGCCAATTCGTATGGGGTCATGCCTTGTTTCTTGGTGTCATCTCCACGAACAGCAATGAGAGAAACAAGTCCGTTCTTCTTCTGACCACATAGGGTTCTTGCGTCCTTAACAGTCATTGGAAGTTTGGCCCAGTTCTGGACATTCTTTTTACCATCAATAATGATAGAATATCCAATACCTGCTCCAACTTGTGCTTTTGGTAAATCTCCAAATACTAATTTATTATCCTTAAAAGACATTGATGGAAAACCGGCAGAAGGCGCCTGTGTTTGGACGCCATCCTGCTCAATTTCTCCGTATCCATTGAAACTCTTTTGCCAATCGAAGAAATTCCAGTTAACTACACATTCTGTGATCTCATCATCTTTCGGGCGTGGAAGTTTATCGAGAGTTTCGAGTTTCATATCAACACCTTTTTCATAGGCTAATCGCTCAATCTTTGGGTCGAATTCGTAAATATGAATCGTTGTCCCCTTAGCTGTAATTTTTGAGTATTTACCCATGCTCAGTTACCTCCACCTAAATTATACCAATCATTTGTTCGCTATACAAGCAATCTTTGTTATTTTTTACGGCTATTTAGGTCGCATTCGTATCCTTATGCGACTTAACTCAATGCCAATTCAAGCTCATTTATTTGGTCTCTCAATGCCTGTCGCTCTGTATGTAACTCCTGTATATCATAGGGTAATTCCTGCCCCGCAAGCTGATATTCGTAGCATTTTATAATCTTGTAGTCGGTTTCAGCCAGTTCCGTTTTTAACCGTTTAATCTCTCGCTCGGGAGGCACAGGCTCATTTGCTTTCCTTACTTGGTATTCTTCTTCTGTGATTATTTCAATTTCTGATTCCACAAACCCTCTTGAGGTAGCGTTTTGTGTAATAATTTCAATAGAATTGGTAGAGCCTTCGATCAAAATTGACGTGCCCTTTTTAACGCAATAATTCATGATCACACCCCCTCTGCCAACATTTCAATAACTAACGTTCCAGAAATTGATCCTGTTTTTTCCCATGTTACAACGAATCCATCTTCGGTAAATGATGTGATTCTTCCCGATATGCCATTATTAGCATCCGTAAAAACATAGACTAACGACATATACTGGTCATAGGCTGAGTTTTTAACGTTGTTTTGGTATGCAGAAATAAGTATACCTTTTTCTACTGCATATTGGATTGAGTGGCTATAAGAAGATCCCCCTGCAATACTACTCAGTGCCGTTATTTTTTTAGGTAAAAATCCTACAGTAAATGTCGATGCATTACCTGTCGAAATTGTACTTACATCTACCATGTGCCTATGTGTCGTTTTTTTGATTAGGTTCGTATACTCTACCATATGCGTCGCAATATCTTGCTCCGTTTCCTCGAATCTAGCATCAAGTGTAGCAAAGGTTTTACTCTTTACCGCACTCACTCTGGCGTCAACTACCTCCTGAGCAGCTGTTCTACCATCTATAGGTGTTGTAATAATTCTATCTACGCGATTGTCCACGGCAGTTATACGGCTGTTAGCATAATTTATATCAGCCTCAACTTTATCAAAACCTGTATTTATTTTAGAATATTCGTCCTTAATTTTATTCGTTCCGACTAAGTTCGCGTATTTGTTTGCCATCTTCAATCACCTCCGCAGCACCTATTTTATTAATAATCGGTATAACCGCAGGTACATCACCAATAGTTATGGGACTCTTGGCAAGCAAATTTTTTAGAATGTTATATTCATCTTCGCTAAGTTTAATAACCCTCACAAATATCACTCCTTAATTATTATGTATAGAAGAGATTACCTTTAACTGCGCCATTTACACGAACAACTATACCTAAATCTGTAGCAGCTAGGGTAATTTTTTGGTCTGGAAAGTATGAACTAACGTATTCATTTTCACCATATAGGAGGAAATTATTATAGCACCAAGTCTCTGTAGCCACTTCATCGCCGTTATAATATAGACGACCCCATGGATCCAAATCAATATCGCCACGTGACCATAAACTGATATCACCATAAAAGTGCATATAACAACTATTATCTAGGCCAAAGTCCATGATCTCGAAGCTATTATATTCGCTGTTATATCTTATAATAATATCTGGCGCAGAAGCGCTTAAGCCTTTATAAAACTCTAACTGACCTAAGCCACTACTTGAATCACCGGTTATTTGTAATGTCCCGTCAGAGCCCCCAACCAGGACTGTTCCTGTAAAAAGACCAGTAGCGCCTTGCAGCTTCCCAGAAAATGTTCCTCCAGCAGCACTTAAATTACCAGAAAAGGTGCCATCAGCGCCTTGCAGCGATC
>CZCB01007029.1_pt1 | contig 16303 bp, 14 predicted proteins | sample 591991 | NCBI WGS metagenome assembly CZCB01 (sample SAMEA3556809, study PRJEB10932) | anaerobic digester metagenome | reverse complement strand
TTGGGTCCCTCTTTTTTTCCCGGGAAAGTTAGTAAATCGCTCCATTTGATTGATGACATTCATCCACAGCGAACATTGTAAAATGAGGTTGAGTCTGGACAGGTTATTCGACCTTTTCATTCCCGCAAGTGCCAACTTCCATCAGAAAGAGAGCAACCATGCGAAAAGAAGTGGTCCTTATCACCGGCGCCAATGGTGAAATCGGGCATGGATTGATTTCCCACCTGGCTAAACAGGGTGATGTCGGTATCATCGCGCTGGATGTACAACCTGCAGACCCGGCCATACTCCACTGCGTTGACCAGTACATCCAGGGAGATATCCTCGATCACATGCTGCTGGGCAGGATTGTCGCGGAATACGAAATCCGCACCATCTTCCACCTGGCCTCCATCCTCTCCACCAAAGCCGAGCACAACCCTGAAACGGCTCACAAAGTGAATGTCGAGGGAACCCTCAACCTGCTGCGCCTGGCCGCCGAGCAGTCCCAGTGGCAGGGTCGGCGGGTGAAGTTCCTCTACCCCAGCTCCATCGCCGTCTACGGCCTGCCCACCCTCGAGGACAAGGCGCGAAGCGGCCGCGTCCGCGAGGATGACTGGCTGATGCCCCGGACCATGTACGGCTGCAACAAGCTGTACTGCGAGCATCTGGGCCGCTACTACGCCCATCATTACCGCCAGATGGCCGCTGATTTCGCCCGCCAGACAATGGTCGATTTCCGCGTGATCCGCTTCCCCGGTCTGATCAGCGCGGAGACCGTGCCCACCGGCGGCACATCCGATTACGGCCCGGAGATGCTGCACGCAGCAGCCAAAGGCCAGCCCTACGCCTGCTTCGTCCGCCCGGACACCTGCCTGCCCTTCATGGCCATGCCGGACGCGGTGAAATCTCTGCTCGAACTGGAAAAAGCGCCTATTGAAAACCTGACCCGGCTGGTGTACAACGTCGGCAGCTTCAGCCTGTCCGCTCAGGAGTTCCGCGAAGAGGTGCTGCGCGCTTTCCCGCAGGCTGAGATCACCTATGAACCGCATCCCACCCGCCAGGCGATAGTGGACTCCTGGCCGGCCGACGTGGACGACTCGCAGGCCCGCGCCGACTGGGGCTGGCAGCCGGATTACGACCTTGATAAGGCCTTCAACAATTACCTGATCCCGGCTATACGCGAGCGCTATGCCCGGCCCCAGCCATCCAGCATCTCACCCTGCTGAGCCATTACAGACACCAACCAATCAGCCCGGGATATCCCGGGCTTTTTCTATCTCGTCAGGGTGAAAACCGTGATTTCCGGCCGTGTCAGCAGTCGGACATGCGGAAACAGCGTCCCAATACCGCGGTTGGTGTATACGCCCATCTCCCCGACCTGAATCAGTCCCCGCGGGTACAGCCGTCCGAATGCCGGCAAAACCGGCGAGCCAACCACGGGCAGCGACACCTGTCCGCCGTGCGTGTGGCCGGAAAGCTGCAGGAAAATCCTGCCGGTCGGCCCGCTGATGGCCGCGTAATCCGGCTCGTGGACCAGAAGCAGCGCCTTTTCACCCTCATCCAGCCCGGTCAGCGCAGCGTCCAGCCGCGCCAGTCCTTCCATATGATCGTCCAGCCCGATGACCGGCAGCGATTGGCCTTCACGCTGGATGCGCACCAGCTCGTTCTTCAGCAGCCTGACACCGCTGGCCTCCAGTATCCGGGCCAGCCGATCCGGGTCGTTCCAGTGGTCGTGGTTACCCATGACAGCGAGTACACCGTCTCCGGCGTTCAACCGGATGAGAAAACCTTCCAGCTTCTCACGTACCAGGGCTGGATCCCCGGTGGTGAAATCCCCGGTCAGCACAATCAGATCGGGGGTTTGAGCATTGGTCAGACTGGCTGCCTTTTCCAGGTAAGCCTCCGAGGTGCGCCGGGTGACATGCAGGTCGCTCAGCTGCACAATCCTGTACCCGTCGAAGCGCTCGGGTAAAGACGGTACCGCGACATTTACCTGCACCAACTCCACCCAGTACGGCTCCACCCCCAGGCTGTAAACACCCAATCCCAGCGCCAGCAGGATAGCAGCGCCTGTGACGGCCGCCAGCCGTTTTTTCATCGATGCACCTCCATGACTGTCTCCCTGATTACCTTCCTGAAGCGTAGTTACAGCGAGATTAGAAAGGCCAGGTCGTTCACATTGGTGCCCGTGGACCCGGTTCTGATAAGTCCACCGAGACGAGCAAAGAACGTGTAGGAGTCGTTCTCCATCAGCGCCTGCTGTATACTCAGCCCGGCGGCGCGTGCCTGGGCCTGGGTTTCACCGGTGACCACCGCTCCGGCCGCATCCGTAGGGCCATCCTCACCATCGGTCGCCAGCGTGACCAGCACCGCTTTCTGCAGCCCGGACATTTTTTCCACCGCTCCCAGCGCCACTTCCAGGTTTCGACCGCCAATCCCCTGCCCGGTGACGTGTACGGTTGTCTCACCGCCAACCACAATCAGGCCGGGGCGGCGAACCGGCTCTCCGCTGGCGGCCATCTGGCGCAGCACCCCGGCGAGGATCCCGCCTGCCTCCCGGGCTTCCCCTTCCAGGTAGGTGGTCAGGAGCAGGCTGTCGAACCCCTGTTCCCGTCCGGCAGCCAGAGCCGCCCTTGCGGCGGTTTCATTGCTCGCCACCAGATAGTTGGCTGTACGCAGATAGTCAGGGCTTCGATCCCGTGCATTCTGCTCTCGCGTAAGCGCACGCAGGATACCCGGCTGCAGCTCCCTGGCCAGCTGATAGCGTTCCAGAACCTCCAGCGGCCGGGCGCCTTCATCCGCCGGCTCTACGGTCGGGCCGGAGGCAATTACCTCCAGCGGGCTGCCGATCACATCCGAGAGGATCAGCGTATACATCGCCGCCGGGTAGGCCGCACGGGCCAGTCCGCCGCCCTTCACCCGGTCCAGTCGCCGCCGCACCGCGTTCAGTTCGTTGATCGTCGCGCCGCTCACCAGCAGCTGGCGGGTCAAGGTCTGCATATCTTCCAGCGTGACGCCATCCACCGGCCAGGTCAGCAGCGCTGACCCGCCGCCGGAGATCAGGCCAATCACCAGATCCCTTTCGGTCAGCCCGGACAGGCAGCCCAGCAGGCGCTGCGTGGCAGAGATGCTGCGCTCACCGGGTACGGGATGGTCCCCTTCCAGCACGGTGATGGAAGCCGGCAGCCGCACCTGCAGCTCACTGTTGATTACTTTGGTAATCAGCACCCCGCCGGATAGTCGCTCGCCGAGCACCTCCACCGCCGCGCAGCCCATCGCCAGCGCCGCCTTCCCGACCCCGACCAGCAGGAGCCGGTCCACATCGTCAAGGTCCACCTGCCGGTCACCAATCATCAGCCAGTTACCATCCCTGCGGAGCACCCTGCGAACCGCCTGTTCAGGGTCAACGGCCGCGAGCGCCGCCTGCACCACGGCTTTGATTTTTCTATGATCGTCAGCGTCCAGAAAAGCGGGCAGCTCAAGATCCGGCATCTATTACCCTTCCTTTCCTCAAGAACGGTGATGAATATACCCGGAAATCAGTACATTTGTAAGCGGTAAAAATGGATACAATTTTCAGGGATATTTCCCAAAACCGGTAAACATCGAAGGTAAAAATGTTCTGGCCAGTTCCCGAAAGTTACTGCCGCCGCCTCCCCCGACCTGGTGAACCCGGTTCCTTCTGGGAAGACCGCGGCGACCGCCATCACGCGGGAGTGGATATCTACGCTCCCGGCACTGCCAGCGTGGTTTCCATCGAAGATGCAACCGTCGTCGCCGTTCACGAGTTCACGTCACCGGATTTGAACCCCTACTGGAATGTCACCTACTCCATTCTAACGCGGAACGAGCAGGGTTTATACCTCCGCTATGCCGAGCTGGGTTCCGTGTGCGTCGAGGCAGGCCAGAAGGTCCGCGCCGGTGAGGTCATCGGGACGGTCGGGTCGGTGCTGGCGCTCGACCGCATCGACTCCACCGCCCCGCTTTACATTCAGCGTCTGAAGGATCGAGGAAACGCGGCCATGCTCCATTTTGAGATGTACGACCGCCAGCCGCGCCCGCTGCCGCCCACCCTGTACCTGGGAGGTAACTACTTCCAGCAGGAGATGCCTCCCGGGCTGCTGAACCCGGCCAAATACCTGGCCCGGGCGATCGATAATTTTAATGATAATTAGGTACTTCGCCCGAACTCAGGACGATTATCGGTTGAAAGAAAGTTATACTTGAGTGTTGGACTTTCAAGTCGACTCATCAACTTTCGTTGATAACCCACCATACCCCTCAGGAGGATTTACTGTGGAGCAAGAAGCATTAACCGGCGTTATCGAGCCAAAAACCGTCGCGGTGATCGGCGCCTCTGCCACGCCCGGCAAGATTGGCTACTCGGTTGTCCAGAATCTGGTCAACGATGGCTTCAAGGGAACCATCTACCCCATCAACCCGGGTGTGGATGAAATCCTGGGCCTGAAGGCCTACCCCAGCATCGCCGACGTTCCGACCAACGTGGACGCCGCCATCATCACCATCCCGGCCAAAGCGGTCCTCAGCGTGATTGACGACTGCGGCAAGAAAGGCGTGAAGGGCATTATCGTGATCACCTCCGGCTTCAGCGAGACCGGCAACCGCGAGCTGGAGCAGGAGCTGGTGTCCAAAGCTCACGCGAATGGCATTCGCGTACTCGGACCGAACATCATCGGCGTGCTCTCCAATTCCGCCAGCTTCAACGGGTCCTTCGCCCCCTTCCTGCCCTATTCCGGAAAGGGTGCCCTGATCTCCCAGTCTGGCGCTCTGCTGATCGCGCTGGACGCCGCCACCTACACCCGCCGTGTCGGTTTCGAAAAGTTGATCTCCATCGGCAACATGGCCGATATCGACTTCGCCGACCTGATCGAGTGGCTGGACAAGGATCCGAACACCTCCTGTATTTCCCTGTACATTGAAGGCTTCAAGAACGGCCGGTCCTTCATGGAAGTGGCCCAGAAGACCTCCAAGCCCATCGTTGCGCTCAAGGCTGGCGTCTCCGAGCACGGCGCTGCCGCGGCTGCCTCTCACACCGGTTCGCTGGCCGGCGCTGCCAAAGTCTACGGCGCGGCCTTCCAGCAGTCCGGAGTCATCCAGGCCTCCGACCTGAACAACTTGTTCGACCGCACCCTGGCGCTCTCGCTCCAGCCTCCGTTGAAGGGCGACAACCTGCTCATCATCACCAACGGCGGTGGTGTTGGCGTGCTGGCCACCGATGCGGCCGAGAAGTACGGCATTCCGCTGAAGTTCGCGCCCAAGGATGTGCAGGCCGAGCTGAAGAAGCACATGCCCGAGTTCGGTTCCGCCAAGAACCCGGTGGACCTGACCGGCCAGGCCGGCTACGACTGGTACTACGAGTCCCTGCGTTACGCCATCGGCCACGAGTGGGTGGACGGCGTGGTGGTCCTCTACTGCGAGACCGCTGTGACCAACCCGCTGGAGATCGCCCAGGGTCTCAAGAAGGCCATTGACGAAGCCGGCGCGAAGGACAAACCCGTCACCGTGTCGTTCGTCGGCGGTGAAAAGTCCGACGAGGGCATCCGCTGGCTGGTGGAGAACGGCATCCCCGCCTACACCGCCCCGGATCTGGCTGTGAACGCCATGGCCGCCCTGCGCGAGTACGCCCGCAGCAGGGAACTGATCTCCTCCGCTCCAGATGCCGATTTCGAGGTGGACGAGAAGCTGGCCCGCGAGATCATCAAGAACGCGCGCGAAGACGGCCGCGACTCCCTGACTGAAATCGAGGCGAAGGAAGTCTTCCGGGCTTACGGTCTGCCGACAACGACTACCAAGCTGGCCCGCACCGCTGACGAAGCCGTCGAACTGGCGAAGAAGATCGGCTTCCCCGTTGTGATGAAGATCGTCTCCCCCGACATCCTGCACAAGTCGGATGCCGGCGGCGTCAAGGTCAACATCAAAGACGAGCAGGCCGCGCGCGAAGCCTACCAGACCATCCTCGACAACGCCAAAGCCTACAAGGCGGATGCCAACATCCACGGCGTTGCAGTTCAGGAAATGGCTCCCTGGGGCACTGAGGTCATCCTCGGCTCGGTGAACGATCCCACCTTCGGCCCGACCATGATGTTCGGTCTGGGCGGCATCTTCGTCGAGGTACTCAAGGACGTTACCTTCCGCGTGGCTCCGGTTTCGCAGAACCAGGCGAAGAACATGCTGGGTGAAATCCGCGGCGCGCCCATCCTGCGCGGTGTGCGCGGCGAGGCTCCTCGCGATCAGAAGGCCCTTGCCGAGACCATCTCCCGCTACTCGAAGATGATCCTCGACCTGCGCGATGAGATCAGCGAGTCCGACGCCAACCCGGTGCTGGTCTACGAGGAAGGCAAGGGCATCAAGGTCGTCGACGCCCGCATCATCCTGAAGAAGAAGTAGACTTTACCAAACAAAATAATCTAGAGGGGCGGTATCTCCGCCCCTCATACTTATCTACAAAACAAGCACCTCCTGCGGTATTCCAGCAGGAGGTGCTTGTTTTTCCGACCAGCGCAGGATCAGGCGGATTCCTTCAGGGTCTTCCAGGCCCCCACCCAGGGAGTGCCCAGCCGGTGCCGTTCCGGGATGGTGATGTTTCCCCAGTGCTGGACGATTTTCGCTGCCAGCGCCGGAATTTCACTCCAGTTCTCCTGCAGCAAGGCATCCCGCAGCTGCCTGCCCACCTGCCCGGTCCATTCCCAGTCCATGCGGAAGCGGTCGGCCTTTACCCAGTAACCGCGCTTTTCCCAGGCCTGTACCGACACATCCACCGTATCGTGAATTTCCAGCAGCGCCAGGGCGATAAACGCAGCCAGGTCCCTGGCCTCCTGATTGGGTTCCGGCTGCTGCATCAGGTGGCGGATCGCCAGAATGATGGAGCGGGTCAGCCGGTTGCGGGTCTTCCCGGCGCTGTCAGGGTTAATTACACGGCTCAATGCATCCTCCAGAGCAGATGGTAACTCAAACGAGGGCGATTATACTTCAGTTTCACCCTTCTTCCCGCCCGGATGCACGCCTTATAATAGGGTCCGGGCGCATACCCTGCGCTTCGTTGGACGTTGCGTCTTTCTCGAGACGTTATGGTATAATGGCGTGTCTTTGGGGATGTGCTGGAACTGGCAGACAGGCATGACTTAGGATCATGTGTCGAAAGGCGTGAGGGTTCGAGTCCCTCCATCCCCACAGATACAGAAGACTTTACTATCTATTGAGGAAGAAAGCCTTGAAGATCGAAACCCAACCCTTAGAGGACCGTCAGGTCAAGATTATCGCCGAGTTCGATACCGAAACCCTGGAGGATTACAGCCGCCGGGCCGCCCGCAAGCTTTCCCGCGAGACCCGCGTACCGGGTTTCCGCCCCGGCAAGGCGCCCATCGATCTCATCCGCCGCATGATCGGTGAAGAAGCCATCCAGCAGCAGGCTGTGGAAATGATCGTCGACGATCACTACGCCAAAGTGCTGGAAGAAGCCAATGTGGAGCCTTCCGGCCCGGGTACGCTGGAAGAGGTCATCAGCCTCGACCCGCCGAAATTCGCCTTCGTAGTGCCCCTGCGCCCCGAGGTGAAGCTGGGTGATTACCATTCCATCCGGCTGCCCTACGAACCTCCCACCGTGAGCGATGAGGAGATTGACGCCTTCTTCAAGCGCATGCAGCGCAACTACGCCACGGCCGAACCGGTCGAAGGCCGCCCCGCTGAGAAGGGTGACCTGGTGTACGTGATGCTCAGCGGCCAGCTGTCCAATCCCGCCGAGGGTGAAGACGCCGTCGTGTTCCCCGAGCGCCCGGCCCAGTTCCTGATTGGTGACGACACCGTTGAGCGGGACTGGCCCTACGTTGGCTTCGATGAGAACCTGATCGGCCTCTCTGAAGGCGATGAAAAGACCATCCTGCACACCTTCGCCGAGGACGACGAGGACGAGGCCCTGCGCGGCAAAGAGGTCGAGTTCAAGGTGTCCGTCCAGAGCATCAAGGCCTTGAAGATGCCCGAGATCGACGACGAGTTCGCCAAATCACTGGGCGATTTCGAGACCCTGGAAGACGTCCGCAAAGTGGTTCGCAGCCAGATGGAAGAGAACGCGGTGGCGGATTACGAGCGCGACTATTACAACCAGCTGGTGGACAAACTGGTCGAAGCCTCGACCATCTCTTATCCGCCTCACTACCTCGAGGATGAGAAAAACCACGTCCTGGAGCATCTGCAGCAGGATCTGGCACGCCAGGGGCTCGACTTCGAAGCCTTCCTCAAGTACGTCGGCAAGGACCGTGAAACGTACATGAAGGAAGAAATCGAACCGGCCGCCCGCAAGCGCCTGGAACGCTCGCTGGTGATTGACCAGTTCGCTCAGGATGAGAAGATTGAACTGTCCACCGAGGACATGAACCGTGTCATCAGCAGCGCCCAGGAAATGGCGCAGAGCCTGCCGCGCAAGGGACGCAAGGACCGAATTTCCAAAGAGGCCCTCAATGCGGTCACCTACAATCAGATCAATCGCGTCTATAATGAACGTGTAATTGATCGACTCAAAGCCATTGCCACCGGTCAGGCTGATAAGGTAGAAGAAGCAGAGGCAGCCGCCGAGCCTGCTGAAGTGCCGGAAGCCCCTGCGACCGACGAAGCCGTGGCTGAAGAGTCCCCGAAATCAGAACAGGCTGAGGAGTAACCACCTCCTCAGGATAGATACTGGGAGGGACCATGTCTATACCTTCGTTTGAGTCGGTTATCCCGATGGTCATTGAAACAACCGGTCGGGGTGAACGGGCCTACGATATCTACTCACTGCTGCTCAAAGAGCGCATCATCTTCGTTGGGACGCCGATCAACGACCAGATCGCCAATATCGTCGTGGCGCAGCTGCTGTACCTCAGCCGCGAGGACCCGGACAAGGGCATTCAGATGTACATCAACAGCCCGGGCGGGCAAATCTACGCGGGTATGGCCATCTACGACACGATGCAGATGATCCCGAACAAGATCAGTACGGTGGCGGTCGGCGTGACGGCCTCCTTCGGCACGGTGCTGCTGTCCTCTGGAACCAGAGGCCAGCGCTACGCTCTGCCGCACGCCACGATCCACATGCACCAGCCGCTGGGCGGTGCGCAGGGTCAGGCGACGGACATCGAGATCCAGGCCAAGGAAATCCTGCGCCTAAAGCAGCGTCTGAACGAAATCCTGGCTGAGAACACCGGCCAGCCGATCGAAGTCATCGAGCGGGACACCAACCGTGACTTCTACCTGAGCGCCGACCAGGCGGTGAGCTACGGCCTGGTGGACCAGGTTCTCAAACCGCCGGAGAAGTGACCTTCTCCCCATCATCACAGCACCTTGACAACCGGATAGTTCCAAAGGCTATCCGGTTGCTTTTGTGGAGTTCTGGTAAATGCTTTCGCAGTTGAATCCCCCCGTACGGGGCCTGATCATGGATCTGGACGGCGTCCTCTGGCGTGACAACCAGCCGCTGGGCGACCTGCCGGCAATCTTTGCCCGCATCCGCGAGCTGAACCTGAAGGTTGCGCTGTTGAGCAACAATGCCACCCGGTTCCCCGAAGTCGTGCAGAAAAAACTTCTTGGGTTTGGGGTGGATTTCCCGCTGGAAAACATCATCACCTCCCCGATGGCCGTCGGGTTCCTCCTGCGGCAGCGGTTTCCCGCCGGCGGGCCGATCTACGTGGTGGGCGAAGCCGCCCTGATGGAACCGCTGCGCAAGATGGGGTACCCCCACACCGACAACGGCAGCGTACTGGCCGTGGTCGCCGGACTGGACCGCACCATCACCTACGAAAAGCTGTCCCGCGCATCGCTGCTGGTCCGCTCGGGGGTGCCGTTCATCGGCAGCAACCCCGACCTGACCTACCCCGCCGCAGAAGGTGAGATCCCCGGTTCCGGCACCATCCTGGCTGCCATCGAGGCGGCCAGCGGGCGAAAACCCGTTATCGCAGGCAAGCCCTCCCCGGCCCTGTTCCAGCTGGCTTTGGAGCGCCTGGGTACCCGTCCGGAAGAAACCCTGATGATCGGTGACCGTCTGGATACCGACATCCTCGGCGGGCAGCGGGTCGGCTGCCAGACCGCGCTGGTATTGACCGGCGTCAGCACAGCGGAGGAAGCAGCTCGCTGGGATCCCCCGCCGACCCTGGTGGCTGAATCGCTCAGCCAGTTAATTATTGGATAATGCTTACAGGTATGACGAAGAACGACAAACCCGTACTGATATACGATCTGGACAAGTCCGCCCTGCTGGAGTGGGTGCTGGCAGCCGGACAGCCGAAGTACCGTGCCGGCCAGATCTGGCAGGGGCTGTACCAGAACCTCTGGGATTCGGCTGAAGAATTCACGGTGCTGCCAAAGCCCCTGCGCGAAAAGCTGGCTGAAGACTTCACCTTCAGCGCCCTGCAGCCCGGCCGGATACTGAACTCCGCCGACCAGGAGACCACCAAAACCCTGTTCTGGCTGCCGGACCAGAAGGCCATCGAAGCCGTGCTGATGCGCTATGACCGCCGCCGCACGCTGTGCATCTCATCGCAGGCCGGCTGCGCTATGGGCTGCGTCTTCTGCGCCACCGGGCAGATGGGCTTCAAGCGCAACCTGTCCAGCGGAGAAATCGTCGAGCAGGTGCTCTACTACGCCCGCATGCTTCGCGATGAGGGTCTGGACGTCACCAATGTGGTGCTTATGGGCATGGGCGAGCCTTTTCACAACTACGCCAATGTGATGGCGGCCATTGACCGCCTGAACGATCCCGAAGGCTTCAATATGGGCGCGCGGCGGTTCACCATTTCCACCGTCGGGCTGGTGCCCATGATCCGCAAGTTCGCTGCCGAAAAGCGTCAGGTGAACCTGGCCATCAGCCTGCATGCGGCGGAGGATGAGCGCCGCTCCGCGCTGATGCCGGTCAACCGCAAATACCCCATCGACGAGCTGATCCAGGCCTGCCGGGAGTACGTGGAAATCACCGGCCGGCGTGTCACCTTCGAGTGGGCGCTGATCGCCGGTGAAAATGACACCATCGATGAAGCCCGCCGGCTGGCGGCGCTGCTCAAAGGCCTGCTGTGCCATGTGAACCTGATCCCTCTCAACCCGACCCAGAAGTACGCCGGTCAGGGCAGCCCGCGAGAGCGGGTGGAGGCCTTCGCCGGTGTGCTGGAGAGGGCCGGCATCCCCGCCACTATCCGTATGCGCCGGGGCATGGATATCCAGGCAGGCTGCGGCCAGCTGGCGACTGAAGCGGGCGGATAGTCCACCTCCCATGATATAATTTCAGCCTATGGACAACATCTTCAACAAGTGGATACAGGGCCTGGAGCGCACCAGAAAAGTGTACTTCGGGCGCATCGCAACCATGTTCGGCGCGACCACCATCACCGAGGACACCTGGGATGAACTGGACGCGCTGCTCATCCAGGCGGACCTGGGCGTTGAGACCACCCTGGCGGTGATCCAGTCGCTGCAGGACCGGGCGTTCAACGAAGGCATGGTCACTACGGCCGAGCTGGAGCAGGCGCTTAAGGATGAACTGGTCGCCCGCCTGGACGAACCGCCGCAGCTGAAACTGGATGTTGCCAATCCGATGGTGATCTTGATTGTCGGGGTGAACGGTTCCGGAAAGACCACCACCATCGCCAAGCTGGGCAAGCTCTTCTCACGGCAGGGGAAGCGCGTTCTGCTGGTTGCCGGGGATACCTTCCGCGCCGCCGCTGTGGACCAGCTGGAAATCTGGGGGGAGCGCCTCAATCTGCCCGTCATCGCCGGTCAGCAGGGCGGCGACCCCGGCGCGGTGACTTATGACGGCATTCAGGCGGCCATCGCCCGCGGCGCAGACATCGTTCTGGTGGACACCGCCGGCCGCCTGCACACCCGCTACAACCTGATGGAAGAGTTGAAGAAAGTTCACCGCGTGGCCGGCAAGGCCATGCCCGGCGCGCCGCATGCCGTCTGGCTGGTTCTGGACGCCACGACGGGTCAGAATGCGCTGCAGCAGGCCAAGGCCTTCAAGGAAGCCGTGCATGTAGACGGGGTGATCCTGGCGAAGCTGGATTCCTCCGCCAAAGGCGGAATGGCATTTGCCATCAAACGTGAGCTGGGCCTGCCCATTCTGTTCGCCGGCCTGGGTGAACAGCCCGACGATCTGCAGAGATTTAACCGCGATGCCTTTGTGGAAGGCATCCTGGGAGTGAAATAAACCGTTATCGGAGGCATAATGCAAGACCTGATCGACCGCGCGAAAGAATACGCCACAAGACTCCACGCCTCCCTGGAGCATCTTTGACTTCGCCAGACAGGAAGCTCAACTGGCGGAATTACAGAAGAAATCTGAAGACCCGACCCTCTGGGAAGACCCTGCCGCCGGGCAGGCGTTGATGAAGCAGCTGGCCGGCCTGCGGGATGAGATCGAAGGCTGGAGCAAGCTGCGCCAGCGTATCCAAGACGTCCTCGAGCTGGCCGAGCTGGACGACGAATCCATGCGCCCGGAGCTGGAGGAGGAGTTGGACCGCATCGGCAGGGAGCTGGACCAGAGGGAGCTGAACGCTCTCCTGTCCGGGCCATATGATTCCGGTAATGCGCTGCTGACCATCAACTCCGGCGCAGGCGGGACGGATTCCCAGGACTGGGCCGCAATGCTCGAGCGTATGTACCTGCGCTGGGCGGAGCGCAGCAATTACGACGTAGAAGTGCTGGACCGCACCGAAGGCGAAGAAGCCGGGATCAAGAGCGTGACCATCGCGGTCAACGGCCGCTACGCCTACGGTTACCTGCGCCCGGAAAAAGGCGTTCACCGCCTGGTCCGCCTGTCCCCGTTCGATTCAGCCCACCGGCGCCACACCTCTTTCGCTCAGGTCGAGGTGCTGCCGGACCTGGCGAACGGCGATGACAGCATCCAGATCGACCCCAACGACCTGAAAATCGACATCTACAAGTCCTCTGGAGCCGGCGGCCAGAACGTACAAAAGAACGCCACCGCCATCCGCATCCACCATATCCCGACCGGAATTGTGGTCACCTGCCAGAACGAGCGCTCGCAGATGCAGAACCGCGAGAACGCTATGCGCGTGCTGCGTGCCCGCCTGCTGGAACTGCGCCAGCAGGAAATGGCAAAGCAGATGGCTGACCTGCGCGGCGAGTACCAGAAGGCGGAATGGGGCTCGCAGATTCGCTCTTACGTGCTGCACCCTTACCAGATGGTCAAGGACCACCGTACCGGTCACGAAGTCGGCAACACGCAGGCCGTCCTGGACGGTGAAATCGACAGCTTCATCGAAGCTTATCTGCGCGCCGCATAACTACTTACTCTTGCCAAAGAAAAAGGAGCCAGCATCGTGCTGGCTCCTTTCTGAATAATCCGTCTGGCTAATCAAGGATCTGGGCCAGCTTGACCAGGTCCATATCCACCGTCTTCTTGTTGGAGACCACCTCACTCAGCGGTGTGGTGGTGATATCGCCGTCGATCTGTCCCACCAGCACGCCGAACTCACCGCGCGCCAGCGCTTCCACAGCCCCGGCGCCCAGCCGGCTGGCCAGAATGCGGTCAAATGCGCCCGGGTTGCCGCCTCGCTGGATATGCCCCAGGATGGTCACCCGCAGGTCAAAGCCCAGCCGTTCACGGTGCTGCTGGAAGTACTCGTTCAGCTTCTCGGCATTGTTCTTAGCGCCTTCCGCCACCACGACGATGGCGTGGGCCTTGCCCCGCTGGTAAGCCTGCTGCAGCGTCTCAGCCACCTCTTCCGGCGGGATTTCCATCTCCGGGATCACCGCCGCTTCAGCGCCGCCTGCCAGCGCGGACATCAGGGCCAGGTAACCGCAGTTGCGCCCCATCACCTCGATCAGGAAAGCGCGCTGGTGCGAGGAAGCCGTAATCTTCAACCGGTCGATAGCTTCCAGGGCAATGTTCAGGGCCGTGTCCACACCGATGGTGATGTCCGAGCCGTACAGGTCGTTGTCAATCGTCGAGGCGATGCCCACCACCGGGAACCCGTGCTGGTGCAGCGCATAGGAGCCGGTCTGCGAGCCGTTGCCCCCGATGACCACCAGGCCGTCGATGCCGAACTCGTTCAGCGAACGAATGGCTTTGATCTGTCCGGCTTCGGTGCGAAACTCCGCCGAGCGCGCGGAGCCAAGAATAGTCCCCCCGCGCTGGATAATACCGCCCACATCCCGCGCGCCCAGTGGGGTCAACCGCCCGTCGATCAGACCCTGATAACCGCCTCGTACGCCAAAAACATCCCAACCCTTACTGATGCCGGTGCGTACGACTGCGCGGATGGCCGCGTTCATACCCGGTGCATCACCACCGCTCGTCAGCACAGCAATGCGTCGCATCTTTCCTCCTGCAATGATTCCTTCGAGGGGTAGAATAATCCCGTTGATTCTAGCACAATCCACCTGCCCCAACTCATGCCAATCAGGAACGAATCATCCTGTGATCGCTTTTATGACACTCAGGATGATTATTCATGAAAATGGTCAGTTTTTTCCGCAAATTCGTTCGGATAAAATTTCTTTAAGCTTACCCAAGGAAGGTAGAATGGCTGAATATCGCATTACGCGTCATCCCATCCTGTCGATTCCTGAACGAAAAGAGGTCACTTTCTTCTGGCAGGGCCAGAAAATCACCGCCTGTGAGGGTGAAACCATCGCCTCTGCCCTGTTTGCCAGCGGCATCCGGGTATTCGGCCATCATCACCGCGATGGATCGCCTCAGGGACTGTTCTGCGCGAACGGCCAGTGTTCTCAGTGCATGGTTCTGGCGGGTGGCATGCCCGTGAAAGCCTGCATGGAGCTGGTTAAGCCCGGGCTGGATGTTCAACCGCTGGAGGGCCTGCCATCCCTGCCAGAGGATGACGCCCCGGCGCCCGCTCAGCCTGTCCGCGAGATCGAAACGCCGGTGCTCATCATCGGCGGCGGCCCGGCGGGGCTTTCCGCGGCCGTCGAACTGGGAAAGCGCGGCGTCCCGGCCATTTTGATCGACGATAAACATCGTCTAGGCGGTAAGCTGGTACTCCAGACTCACCGCTTTTTTGGCTCTTCTCAGGCCGTGTACGCCGGTACGCGCGGGATCGATATCGCCACTCGTCTGGAGAAGGAAGCCCGCCAGTACGAGTGCGTGCAGTTCTGGACCAACAGCACCGCCCTGGCCGTGTTCAGCGACCACAAAGTCGGCGTGCTGAAAGACGGCATGGAGTACATGCTGGTCCGCCCGCAGGCGCTGCTGGTCGCCTCCGGAGCCAGAGAAAAGTTCCTCACCTTCAAGGGCAACACCCTGCCGGGAGTGTACGGCGCCGGAGCCTTCCAGACCCTGGTCAACCGGGACCTGGTGCGCCCGGCGGAGCGGCTGTTCATCATCGGCGGCGGCAACGTCGGCCTGATCGCCGGCTATCACGCCCTGCAGGCCGGGATTCAGGTAGTCGGCCTGGCCGAAGCACTGCCGGAATGCGGCGGGTACAAGGTTCACCGGGATAAGCTGGCCCGCATGGGCGTGCCCATCTACACTTCCCACACCATCCTCAGCGCCAACGGCACGGACTTCGTCGAATCGGTGACCATTGCGCAGGTCGACGAGCGCTTCCAGCCCATTCCCGGTACTGAGAAATCCTTCGCCTGCGACTGCGTGCTGATCGCCGTCGGCCTGGACCCGGTGGACGAGTTCTTCCACAAAGCAGTCGAGTTCGGCCTGCCCGCCTTTGCCGCCGGAGACGCCGAGGAAATCGCCGAAGCATCGGCGGCTATCTTCTCCGGCAAGATCAAAGGTCTGGAGATCGCCCGCCACCTCGGGTACACGGATGAACCCCTGTCTCTTATACACATCTCCGCCGGAATGGCAGGTCACCGGTCAGGTCTTGAAATCAAAACCGGGCCAGGTGTCGGCGGAAACACCGCCTTCCGAACGGACCGGGGTGGTTCCCGTCTTCCACTGCACCCAGGAAATCCCCTGCGATCCCTGCTCCACCCTCTGCCCCAAGAACCTGATCAGCCTGAGTACGGTGGACATCCGCTCCCTGCCGAGATTCATTGGAACGGCGAACTCCTGCGGTGGGTGCGAGCGCTGCCTGGCCGGCTGCCCCGGCCTGGCCATCACGCTGGTCGACTACCGCCGTGATCCGGATATGCCCCTGGTCGCAATTCCGTACGAGTTCACCCGCGAATCCATCGCCGAAAAGGACCGCGTCCTCCTGCTGGACACTCACGGTACCCCGCTGGGCCAAGCAGAGGTGGTCGCCGTGCACTCCGTCAAGCGGAACGACCGCACCCTGGTCGTGCTGGTGCCTGTCTCTTATACACATCTCCGAGCCCACGAGACTAAGGCGAATCTCGTATGCCGTCT
>CZCB01007570.1_pt1 | contig 16312 bp, 12 predicted proteins | sample 591991 | NCBI WGS metagenome assembly CZCB01 (sample SAMEA3556809, study PRJEB10932) | anaerobic digester metagenome | reverse complement strand
CCCCGATGGCCGTCGTCGGCCAGCCCCAGCCAGCCGGCGGGCGGCTCGAAGCCGCGCCCGTCGTCCTCGATCCGCAGGCGCACGCGCTCCCCGTCGGCCTGCAGCCAGACCTGCACCCGGCTGGCCCCGGCGTGCTTGACGATGTTGTTCAGCGCCTCCTGGTGGATGCGGTAAAGCGCCAGGCGGGTGGTCTCGCTCAGCTGGTCGCCGTTGGAATCCAGATGGGCTTCCAGACGCAGGTTGGGGTGCTTCTTCTGGAAGTTTTCGAGATAGGATGCGATGGCCTTCTTCAGCCCGAAGCGGGCCAGGGCCGGAGGGCGCAGCTCCCCGGCAAACTGGCGCAGTTCCCTGGTCACCTGGAGGGCGATCTCCAGGGTTTCCTGCAGGGTCTCGCAGACAGCCGGGTCGTTGCAGGACTGCAGCAAAACCTCCAGCGCGTAGACCAGCGCGATCACCTCCTGCAGAGGGCCGTCGTGCAGGTCGCGGGCGATGCGCAGCCGCTCCTGCTCGCGCTGCTCCAGCAGCTGGCGCTGCACCTGCAGGCGGGCAGTGGCCTGCCGGCGACTGGCGATCTCCTCCCGCAGGCTGGCGTTGATGCGGGCCAGCTCCTCGTTCTGGCGCTGGATCTGGTCGCGGGCCTCAGCCAGGGAGCGGACCATGGCGTTGAAGGAGGTGGAAAAGTCGCCCATGAAGTCCACCTGCTGGCTGAAGTCGCCTTTGGCGATCATGGCCGTCTGCCAGGTCAGGTGGCGCAGGCTGGCCTGGAGCGACTTGAGGCTGCCGGCGGAGTATCCGCGCACCTCGAGATCGGCCGAGAGATCGCCCTGCGAGAGGGCCAGGGCGAAGCGCTGGGTGGCCCGCATATCCGCCAGCAGCCGGGCCAGGCGGGCCTGATCCTCCGGATCGCCGGGCAGGGGATCGGGCGGCTCGGCGGCCATGTAATACACGTCGCACACGGCCCGCAGCACGGGGTCGGGGTCCTGGCCGATCCCGCGGCGGATTCCGGCAGCGGCCTGCTCCAGCAGGCCGGCCAGGTCAGCCAGATACTGCGGATCGCCGGAGCTGGCGGCCGCGTCGATGTGGGCTTTCAGCGCTTCGAGGAGAGTGGTGTCCATGCCGAGCGTGTGCCGGATCGATCAGGCGGAGGGGGCTGCCGGGCGGGCACGGAAGCGGCAGGTGCGGCTGCCGGTGCACCAGCAGTCAATCTCCTGCACTTCCAGCGGGAGGCCGGTGTATTCCTCCAGCAGCCCGGCGATAAAGCCTTCGTCATAGGTGCAGATCTCGTAGCCCAGCTCGGGAAGGCCGGAGCAGTCCATGTCTTCGGAGACGGTCAGCAGGAAGGTGCAGCTGTCCAGATCGCTCTGTTCGAAGCGCAGGATACCGATGTCCATCTCTTTGAAAATGGCCTGCAGGCTGTTGGCGAAATCGCTGAAGGAGTCGAAGGGGCCGAGAAAGTGCCGGTAGAACTCGACGCCCGCCATGCGGCCGGCCTCGAGGAAGATGCGGTCGGTCTCGCCGGCGCCGACGTGCCGCTCGAGCACGTCTCGCAGGGTGAACTGCATCAGCCGGTAGACTTCGAGCCGGGTGCGGGGGCCAAGATTGGGCCGGCCCAGCGGGATGTTGCCAAGAAGGTCCCAGGAGAAGCGGTATTTTTGCTCGTTGCTCATAACAGCGCCTTTCTGGACATGATCGCCTGGTGAGGCCCGGATCTCCGGGGGAGAATACTGGTTTACGGTACCGGGGCCGAACAGGCGCCGGTGGTGGAAAGGAACGATATGGGTGAGGGGAGATTCTCTACAGGAATCGTAACATAAGAGGCGGGGATCCGTAAAGAAGAAAGGGCGGGGTGAAATGGCCCTCCGGGCCGGGGGGAGATGGGTCAGAACCCCCTTCTCAGTGACGGAGTCGGGGAAAATATGGGAAGGGAGGCACCCACTTGGACGCAGGTGGGGATGGGTATAGGCGATGCCCCTTTTCCAATCAGGAAAGGATTAATCGGGGAAAAGGTCTGCCCGGCAGCGGCCGGATATTGACTCCCGCACCTCACCGCGGCGAGCGGATGCGCGCCCCTACCCGCCCTTGCCGCGAAACTCGATCGCGTCGGCGATCTGGCGCTCGGCGGCGGCCAGAGCGAACTCCGGGTCGTGGCGCTTGATGCCTTCCAGGATCTGGGTGTGGTTGACCATGGCGCGCTCCTGACCGCCGGGCAAGGCGTCGGCCAGGCGGACCACCTCTTCCATCAGCGACTGGATCAGGTAGTAGGTCTGCATGAGCACGTCGTTCTTGCTGGCGCGGGCCACGGCCATGTGGAAGTGCAGGTCGGCGCGCACGAAGGCAGCCGGGTCATTCACCGAGCGGCGCATCTCATCGATGGCGGCCTCGATTTCGGCGATGTCCTCATCTGTCGCGCGCATGGCGGCCAGACGGGTGAGCGCGCCTTCGATCGACAGGCGGGCTTCCAGCACCTGATCGGCCTCCAGCGAGACCAGGTTGGCTTTCATCAGGGTGGTGTTGTTGAGGATCTTGAGCGCATCGGGCAGCACCACCGTGCCGCGGCCGGCGCGCGGTTCGACCAGACCGATCAGGGTCAGCCCTTTGATCGCCTCCCGGACGGTGGAGAGGCCGACGCCGAAGCGCGCGGCCAGCTCGTGCTGGGTGGGCAGCCGCTCGCCGGGCATCACCTCGCCGTGCAGGATCATCTCCTGGATGGCCCGGGTGACCCGGTCGGTCAGGGGATCGTGGCTGATGGTTTGCATTTCTTTCATAGAGTACCTTTAGGTAATAACGGCCAAATGGAAGGCGGGGAAATAGGTGTTTGAATAATATCATATTATCTGATATTTGGCTCCAGGGGAAGGCCGGGATGACAAATGCCGCACGGGTCGGGAGGATTGTCCCGGAAATGAAAACCGCCCGGAAGGTCTCCGGGCGGTTTTCCTCAGGAGGAAAAAAGTTTACATCAAGCCCAGTTCTTTGAGCGCCTGCGCCCCGCCGTCCAGGTTGGTCAGGTTCATGCCGGCGTAGGACGGGGAGTAGACCACGCCCTTGCCGCCGGCGGCGTAGGTGGCCAGCACGCTGCGGCGCACAATGTCGGGAGTGCACACGGCCTGGTCAGCGCGCGAGCGCGGGGCGTCCACGCCGATGCCCATGTAGACCGGCACTTTCCCGTCCACGCCGCGCACGGCGTCGGCGCACTGCCCGTAGACGTAGGTGTCCGGGTCGAGGCCCTTCTGCACCAGCTCGTTCCAGGGGGCTTCGTTCAGGCCCAGGAACTTGTACATGATGGGGGTCATCTCTTCCGGGGTGACGTCGCGCAGCACCGACTTGTGCAGCATGTTCATCTCGTTGGTGTAAATGCCGCCGGACTGGTGCTGGTAGGTGATGGGCTTGACCCAGTCGGACCAGGTGGCCATTTCCGCCCACGGCCACTGCGCCTTGCGCAGCGGGTTGAAGTGGTTGCGGTTCCACACATTCAGGCCAAATTCCAGGTCGGAATTGCACCACTTGACGATGCCGTACAGTTCGCGGTCCATGTCCTTGTTGCGCTCCACCCAGTAGCGCTCCCAGAGCAGGATCTCGGGATTGAAGTAGATGCAGCGCAGGATCTCGATCAGCGCGCCGTCGACGAAGGTTTCGCCGCGGCGGGCGCGCTGGACCACGTCGTAGAAGTTCTTGAAGGCGATGATGACGCGCTCGACGTCAATGCCGCGCTCGAGGGCTTCGCGGCGGCAGGTCGGGCAGAAACAGTTGGGGGCGTTGCCGGCCAGCACGTTGTCGATTGGGCTGCGGCGCTCGTTGCACCACATGATCCCGTCGATGTCATAGCTGCGGGCGTAGTCCTCCATGATGGACTTCCACCAGTTGCGGTAGCCGGGGTTGTTGATGCAGGGCTCCTGGCTGGTGCGGCCGAAGACGTCCACCTCCAGCAGCTGCGGCAGGTTGGGGATGAACACGTTGTTGGCCGAGCCGTGCCCGGCGTATTTGAACAGGGGCTCCATCACCTCGGGGTAGATCTTCATGCCGCGCTTGCGGGCAGCGGGGATGACCATTTCGAGGATGTCTTTGCCGGCCAGTTCGGGATCATCCGCGGTGAAATTGGTAATGGGGGTGTTGCGGTAGTATTCCGGGCGGTGGCGGATATAGGAGCCGCCGCGCAGGTTGTAAGGCTCCGGCTTGCCGTGATCCGGCCAGCCTTCCAGCTCCCAGGAGATGCGCCGGCCAACCTTGAGGCCCAGCCAGGAAATGGTGCCGATCAACAGGACGTTGATGCCGAAGCGGTTCTCGAACATGTCCAGCAGCGGCTCAACACCTTCATCTATAAAACTGATCGGGCTGATTTGAATTCCGACAAACTTTTCAGATTGCGATGCCATCGACACGATCCTTTCCTTTGCAGTGATCTTTGCAGTTAGAATGACGTGCGCTTACAACCATTCGTCCGGGATGCCCTGCTGGCGGTAGAAATCCGCCATGAGCAGGCGGCGGCCCTGGCGGGCGGCCTCGGCACAGGCCAGCACCAGCCCCAGGGTCTTGAGGTGGTCCTTGCCGCTGGCTGGTGACCAGTGGAGCGCGGCCTTCCACCGCGGCGGCGAACTCGCGCAGCAGACCGCGGGTGTCGTCGTAGAAGGCGCGGGTGGTCTCCACCGCCACCGGCTGCAGCGGCTCGATCTCCGGCCCGGTCTTGAACAGCTCGCCGGTCAGGGCCGATTCCGGGTTCATCTTCGCCTGGTACAGCTCTTCGAACTGCTGCTTCTGGATGAGCACGCCGCCCGAGCAGTCGGTGCGCCACTCGAAGCAGAAGCGGTTCCAGCCCGAGGTCCAGGTGCCCAGATAATTGGCCCGCAGGCCCGAGCGGAACTCCAGCAGGGCCGAGACGCACGAGTCGTCGGCGTAGGTGCTCCAGGAGGGGTTCCAGGTGTCGGCCTGCACGGCCACCACCTCGTCGTCGTAGCAGTAGCGCATCAGGTCCAGATGATGGACGGACTGCTCCAGCAGCATGGGCTGGCGCATGGTCAGGGGGAACTTGTTCAGATCGGGGCGGCGCCCGTCGCGGTTACGCAGGTAAACAAAGTGGCCAAAGCCCGGCTCGCCCAGGGCGCGCTCGTGCAGCATCTGGCGGATCTTCTGCGAAACGCCCAGGTAGCGGAAGTTCATGCCCACCATGAGCAGCTTTCCGGCCTCGTCGGCCTGGCGCACCAGATCGATGCTTTCGTCCAGGTCTTCGGTGAGCGGCTTTTCGCACAGCACGTGGCAGCCGTATTTGAAGGCCAGGCTGGCCTGGTCATGGTGCCCGTCCGGCGGGGTGACCAGCAGCACCGCGTCCGGCTGCAGGGTGCGGATGGCGGTCTCCAGATCGTCGAAGACCGGCGTGTCCGGCTCGCCCCATTCGATCACCTGGCGGCGGGCGATGTCCAGCTCGGGGCGCATGTAGCCGACGTTGACCGCGCAGGACTCGGTGCGGATGACCTCGGCCCACTGGCGGCCGCGCACGCCCATGCCCACCTGCAGTATGCGAACGGTCATCGCTGCGCCTCCCAGTGAGCGGCCGGGTCGTCCATGCGCTCGTAGACCAGATCCCAGCCTTCCTTGCGGATGCGCTCGGACATTTCGTAGGCCAGAATGCGCTCGCCGGTGACGCCGCCGCCGCGCTGGCGGGCCAGGAAGACAAAGGCCTCGGTCATCACGATCGAGTCGACCCATTTGGCCTTTTCTTCCGGGGGCAGGGCATCGTACTCGGCCTGGGTGAGCGAGGTGGGCTTGATGCGCACGCCTGCCAGCAGGCCGCCGGGGGTGATGGTGTTGACGGCGATGTTATCGCCGCGCACTTCCAGGGCCAGCGATTTGGTGAAGCCCTCCAGAGCATACTTGGAGGCGCAGTAGATCGATTCGTTTTCGAAGGGGCGCACGCCGGCGTTGGAGGAGACGTTGATGATGCTGCCCCCGCCCTGGCGCTTCATCACGGGCAGCGCCAGGCTGGTCAGCATCAGCGCGCCGACCAGGTTCACGCGCAGCACCCGGGTGAACTCGTCGATGGTGAAATCGGCGAAGGGCTTGACGGGCAGCTGGGCGGCGTTGTTGACCAGCACATCCAGCCGGCCGTACTTCTCCAGGATGAAGTCCATGGCCCTGCGGCAGGAGTCCTCGCTGGACACGTCCAGCGTAAAGCCCACCGCCTGGCCGCCCTCGGCCTGGATCATGGCCACGGTGTTGTCGATCTCACTCTGCGTGCGGGAGGCAGCGACCACCTTTGCGCCCTGGCGGGTGTAGGCCAGCGCGATGGACTGGCCCCAGCCGCGTCCGGCGCCGGTGACCAGGGCAACTTGATCTTTCAGCAGCATAACTCACCTTCCTGTATGGATCATGGTGATGGGCGGCCCGAGCCTCTAGGGCGTGTCTTTGACCGCCAGGGTGGCCGGGTCGAGATTGTTGGCTTCTTCGGTGTGGGTATTGGCCGGGGCCTCGACGATCAGCGCGTCCATGCTGCCCAGGCCAAGGCTGGCGGCGGTGGCCAGCTGGCCGATCTGCTCCAGCGGGATCTGGATGCGGTTCTCGGAGGGGAAGGTCTTGAGGATGCGCACCGCTTCGGCGTCGATGGCCACCATATCGCCGGAGGCCATGATCACATTGGGGTAAACGTAAGGCCCGCGCCCGGCCCATTCGACCGTGCTGCGCCGCCCGTCCATGATGATCAGGTCGGGCTGGAAGGCCAGGTTCAGCTCGGCAATCATGGCTTCGGTGGTCTTCTTGTCCGAGTGCATGATCTCGCGGTCGTCGGGCGAAATCCAGCCCACGCCCAGCTTGAGCGCCGCGGAGTAGCGGCCCGAGGAGTGGCAGCGGAAGTTGGGCAGGTAGATCCGCTTATCGGCCTCGTAGATGCTGCGCGGCACGTGAATGGACGGCCAGTGCTCGCTGTTGATGCCCACTTCCACCCATTCGTCGTACTGGAAGTTGACGAAGGGCACGCCGTAGCGCTTGAGCACCGGCAGCACGCCCAGGTCGGCGATCACCTTCTCGGTGGGCCAGGCGGCGCGGCCGGACAGCTCGCCCACGCTGACTTTCAGGCCGAAGTCCTGCAGGACCTCGATGACCGCGCCCAGAAAGGTCAGGTCGGTGGAAAGCGGGGTGGCGTAGGCGCAGTTGAAGTTGGGCTTGAGGATAACCGAATCGCCGGGTTTGAAGGCCTTCTCCAGGCCGCCCAGCATGTCCACCGCGGTGCGGACGGATCTGGGCAGGTAATCGCCGTTGAAATGCGGCACCTTGACCACCAGCGACTGCCCGTCGCGGGTGTAGACGTTGGTTTTGCGTTCTCTGGGAGGCAGCACGGTAAATCTCCTTTGAGAGGAATGGTTAGCTTTGCTTCGGAGCGAGGTAATCCTGCAGCGCGGCGGCAAAGGTGAAGCGCGGCGTGAAGCCGGTGTCGGCCTGAAGACGCTCCAGGCTGAGCGGGGCGCGGCGGCTGGCATCCAGCATGGCCAGATCGGCGGAGGCCGGGTCCGTGACCCACTCAACCTGCAGGCCCAGCTGCTGGAAGGCTGCCGCCACCTCGCTAAAGGACACAGGCACGGGGCTGCCGATGTTGTAGACGGGGTAGTTCCAGCGCGGGGCGGAGAGCAGCGCCCGCACGGCTGCGCTGATATCGGCGGTGTAGACCCAGTCACGGGCCACATCCGGGCCGTACAGGCGCATGCGGCGGCCTTCGCGCAGGGCGTTGGCCATGCGCTGCACCTGCGAGACCTGCTGGCGGCTCTTGCCGGGATGCTCAAACGGCCCGTAGACCGAGCCCAGCCGCACGGCGGCCATGGGCTTGCCGCTCAGCGCGGCGTAGCGGGCGGCTACCAGCTCAGCGGCGTGCTTGGTAACGGCGTACAGGTTGTTGAGCGCCAGAGGGCCTTCCTCGCGCTGCGGGGAGAAAGGGTCCGCCGGCGGGAAGCCGTACACCCCGCTGGAGGAGACCAGCAGCACCCGCTCCACGCCGGGCTGTTCGTACCCGATCGCAAGGGCGTTGAGCGCGCCGTTTAGATTGATCTCGGTCACCAGCGGGGCCTGCTCGCGCTCCATCTGGTCGGAAGGGGTCACGGCCGCGGCGTGCACGATGTGGGTGATGTGCCCGGTTTCGACCAGCCGGGCATAAGCCTGGCGGTCGCGCACGTCCAGCCGGGCACAGCGCACCGGCCCGGCGGCCTGCAGCACCGCCTCCTGTTCGGGGGTCGGGTCGTGCAGGTCGGCAGCGATGACGGCGCAGCCCCCGCTGCGCGCCAGATCGCGCGCCAGGTTGAAGCCTACAAAGCCCAGCCCGCCGGTGACCAGGATGTTCATGGTTATTTCAGGGCCTCCTGGACTCGCTCGACCAGTTCCTGAGCGGTGATCTGCCAGGCTTCCACGTTGTAGGTGCCGGAGACATGCCCGGTCAGGATGACCCGGTCGCCGGCCAGCGCCAGCAGGGGAGAATCCTTGGGCAGCGGCTCGTAGCGGAACACGTCCAGGCCTGCGCCGGCGATCTTCCCGGTCTGCAGGGCGTCGATCAGGGCGTCCTCGTCGACCAGGCGGCCGCGGGCGGTGTTGATGAAGAAGGCGGTCGGCTTCATCAGGCCGAACTCGCGGGCGCCGAACCATTTGTCGTTGCCGTCCGGGCCGTCGATGAAGCGCAGGTGCAGGGTGACGAAGTCCGATTCGCGCAGCAGGTCGTCCAGCGTGCGCCAGGAGACGCCCAGTTCGGCTTCCACGGCCGGGTCGAAGCGCTGCAGGTCGGTGTAGAGCAGCTGCACGCCGAAGGGGCGCAGCCTTTTGGCCACCTCACGGCCGATGTGCCCCAGCCCGACGATGCCCACCTTCTTGCGGTAGATGGCGCCGGCCGAGGGCAATCCGATCCAGTTGTAGGTGTACTTGCGCTGGTCGGTCAGGATGGGCTCATCCCGCCCGGGTATCCAGGCGGCGGCTTTGGTCTGGCGGGCTGACCAGAGCAGGTTGCGGCTGAGCACCAGAATCAGGGTGACCACGTGCTCGGCCACGCCGTTCAGCCCCATGTTTTCCAGGTTGTAGACCGGCAGGCCGCAGTCGGCCACGGCGGCGCGGCCGGTGTCGAGGCGCAGGATGAGCTTGAGCGCGGGGCCGGCGGCCTGCAGCATCCCGGCGGTCACGTCCACATTCTCGGTCAGGATGGCGGCGGCGCCGGCCGGGTCGTCCGACAGCTCCCAACCGGCGGGCAGGACCTCGCGGATGGCGTCGAGCTGCTGGGTCTGGATGTTGGGGTCAGCAAGATAGATACGGGTCATTTGGGTTACCTCTCAGTTGTTGAACAGGCGCTGGTTGAGGATGCGGGCAAAGCGTTCCTCCGCATCCGTCACGGCGCCGTGCTGGCAGTTGGTCAGGCGCAGCACCAGCCGGCCGTCCGGCTTCAGACACAGTCCGGGGGCGTAACCGGCCTCTTCGGCCAGGGCGCCCACCCGTCCGGCCAGGGCCAGGGCCAGGGTGAAGTTGCCCGCTTCGAAGGAGCGCACCAGCGCGCCGCCCTCCAGCTGCCAGCCGGGCAGGGTGGCCAGGGCCTGCTGCAGGGCTTCGTCATCCAGCGGGCAGGGCTGCAGCCGCTCGGGCTGCACGTAGCGGTCGAACCAGGTGACGATCTCGTACAGGCGGCGCACACGGTGGCGCGGCTCACCCGAGCGCGACAGCTCGTGGCCCTCGCGCGGGAAGCGCACCATGACCGCGTCGCGGTTGCCGTAGCGGCGCAGGTAGGCGAAGAAGGTTTCGGCCTGGCTGATGGGTACGCGGTAGTCCAGCTCGGAGTGCAGGATCTTGAGCGGGGTGGTGACTTTTTCGGCGTAGGCCGCCGGGGAGTACTCCCACAGCTCCATGAGCGTCTCGGGGCGGGGGATGCCGTTGTGGTACCACTCGACGGACTCGGGGATGTCGCCCGAGCCGAACATGTTCAGCTCGTCGTACACACCGCGCTGCGAGACAGCCGCCTTGAAGCGGTCGGTGTGCCCGACGATCCAGCCGGTCAGGAAGCCGCCGTAGGAGCCGCCGGTGACGGTCAGGCGCTCAGGGTCGGCGGCCGGTTCCATGGCCAGGGCCTGGTCCAGGCCGGTCATGATATCGGCCATGTCGGTGTAGCCACCGTTGCCGCGAATGCGCTGGAAGTGGGCGCCGTACCCGGCCGAGCCGCGCGGGTTGCAGAAGAAGACAAAATAGCCGCGCGAGGTCAGCACCTGGAACTCGTGCCAGAAGGAGTCACCCCACATGATCTGCGGGCCGCCGTGGATTTCCACCGCCAGCGGGTAGCGTTTGGCGGGGTCGAAATTGCGCGGGCGGAAGATCCAGCCCTGCACCTGCACGTCGTCCGCGCCGGTGTACCAGAAGGTCTGCGGGTCGCTGAGGAAGTGGGTGGATTCCCATTCACGGTTGAAGGCGGTCAGCTGGCGCTCCTGGCCGGCCTCAAGGTCGAGCACGAACAGCTCGCTCACCAGGGTGGGGGAGGTGAGGGTGAAGGCCACCTTCCGCCCGTCCTGGCTGACGGAGAAGGACTGCACCATGCGCCGGCCGGAGACCAGCGTCTCGGGCTGGCCGCCCGTGCGGGCCAGGCGCACCAGCCGGCCCTCGCCGTGATGGTGGATGGTGGCAAAGAGGGACTGGCTGTCGGGCGCCCAGGAGAAGTCGATCACGGTCAGGTCGGCGTCGTCGCTGATGATGCGGGTCTCGCCGGTGTCCATGGAGGACACGGCGGCGTAATACGGCTCGGCGTAGGGGCTGGGCACTTTGGGAACAAAGGCGTGGGCCACCCACTGGCCGTCGGGGCTGACCCGGGCCGGGCGGCCTTCTTCGGTAACTTCTGAGACCAGCACTTTTTCGGCGCCGGTTTCGATGTCAAAGCCGATGATGGAGGACCACAGCTCAAAGAATTCGTCGCCGCTGGACTGCTCGCGGTTGGAGTTGGTCACCACCATGCGGGAGTCGGGGGTCCAGTCGGGAGCGGCGTGGTGGAAATCGCCGTTGGAAAGCCGCTTCGGCGCGCCGCCGGCGGCGGGGATGATGTAGACGTGGGAATACTGGCCGTCGAAGAAGCTGGTGCCGGTGCGGTAGGGCAGTCTGGTGATGGTGCGCGGGTCGCGCAGGGATTCGCGGTGCTGGCCGGACCAGTCCAGCGCTTCGGCGCGCATGCGCGGGTCGTGCAGCTGCCCGCTGTCTTCCAGAGCGTGCTCGCCGCGGGTGGAGGACGAGTTGAAGGCGATCCAGCGGCCGTCCGGCGACCAGGCCGGGTTGACCGCGCCGCCGGGCAGGAAGGTCAGCTGGACCGGCTCGCCGCCGGTGACGGGCATCCGGTACAGCTGCGGGCGCCCGCTGCGGGCGGAGACAAATACCAGCTGGCTGCCGTCAGGCGACCAGCGAGGGGAGAAGTCCTGCTTCCCTCGGGTGAAAGGCCGGGCCGGAGCCGAGCCGTCGGCGGGGATCAGGTAAATCTGGCGGCGGTAGCAGTTTTCGTCACCGTCGGGCTGCATGCGCACGAAGGCGATGGTCTTCCCGTCCGGGCTGAAGCGCGGGTCTTCCACGGTGACCAGATCGTACAGGCTTTCCGGAACGACAGGCAGTGAAGTCATGAGCGGTTCCTTGTCAGCAGGTGATTATTTCTTTTCCAGCAGGGTGCGCGGGTCGAGCACGTCGCGCAGCCAGTCGCCCAACAGGTTGATGCCCAGCACGGTGATGGCAATGCACAGACCGGGCAGGGTGGTCAGCCACCAGGCCTGGCGCACGTACTCGCGCCCTTCGGAGAGCATCATGCCCCAGGTGGGAGTGGTGGGCTTGACGCCCAGTCCCAGGAAGGACAGCGTGGCCTCGGAGATGATGGTGGAGGCCACGGCGAAGGAGGCGATGACGATAATGGGGCCGAGGGCGTTGGGCAGGATGTGGCGGAAGATAATGCGCATGTGCCCGGCGCCGATGGAGCGGGCGGCCTCGATGAATTCCTTTTCGCGCAGCGAGAGCACCTGACCGCGGGCCAGGCGGGCGTAGGTCACCCAGCCGGTGACGCCCAGCACCATGATCAGGTTGCGCAGGCCCGGGCCGATGACCGCCATGACGGCCATCATCAGCAGGATGAAGGGGAAGGCCAGCTGGATATCGGCCAGGCGCATGACGATGTCGTCAAACCAGCCGCCGAAGTAGCCGGTCATCAGGCCCAGCGAGACGCCGATGGCGCCGGAAATCATCACCGAGACGATGCCCACCAGCAGCGAAACGCGCGCCCCGTAAACCAGGCGGGTGAGAATATCGCGGCCCAGGGCGTCGGTGCCCAGCAGGTGAGCCGGGTCGCTGCCTTTCAGGGGAACGGGCGGCTTCAGGCGGGTAAGCAGGTCGGTCGAGACCGGGTCGTACGGGGTCAGCACCGGGGCCAGAATGGCCGCCAGGGCCACAAGGATGATGACCGCGATGCCGAAGATGGCCGTCGGAGAATTCTTCAGGTCCGAAAGCAGGCGTGCCCGGCGACGCTGAGCGCCAGACAGGGCCATGCTTGCGGGTGCAGCTTTGGGTGTGGTGGTTGTGGCCAAAGGTTCCTCCCTCACTGTGCAGTACCGTTACTTGAGCCGGACGCGGGGGTCCAGCCAGGTGTAGGCGAAATCAACGAGTAAGTTGGCGAATACGAATATCAGCGCGAAGAGGGTCACGCAGGCCTGCAGCAGGGTCAGGTCCTTGCCGTTGATGGCGTTGACCGTCAGCAGGCCCATGCCCGGCCAGGCGAAAATGGTTTCTACCACGATCGCGCCGCCCAGCAGGCTGCCCAGGTCCATACCGATCAGGGTGACCATCGGCAGCAGGGCGTTGCGCAGCGCGTGGACGATCAGCACGGTGCGCGGTTTTGCGCCTTTGCCGCGGGCGGTGCGGATATAGTCTTCTCCAAGAACTTCCAGCATTGAGCCGCGAATCACGCGGGTGTTGCGGGCAATGTCATAAAACGAGAGGGTCATGACCGGCAGGATCATGGAACGGACCCCCTCGTAGCGGCCCGAGACGGGCAGCCAGCCCAGGGTGACTGCAAACAGCAGCATGAGCATCAACCCCATCCAGAAGGAGGGGGTCGACTGTCCGATCAGTGCCAGCACCATGCTGGCCCGGTCCCAGAAAGAGCCGCGGTTGACCGCGGCCACCACTCCTAAGGGTATGGAAACGATCAAGCCCAGCAGCATGGCGGAAACGGCCAGCTGCAGCGTGGCCGGAAAGCGTTCGGCGATGACCTGCCAGTTGTTCTGCTTGAACTTCATCGAGGTGCCAAAGTCACCACGCACGGCTTTGCCCAGCCAGTCCAGATACTGCACAATCACCGGACGGTCGAAGCCCATCCGGTGGCGAAACTCCTGGATATCCTCCTGGGTCATGCCGCGCATATTTCCGATTAGCACATAGGTGGGGTCTCCGGCCAAAAAGTTGATGCTAAACGCGGCGACGGTCACACCCAGAACAACAATGATTGCCTGCAGGAGCCGGCGGATGATATATTGGGTCATCTTGCCCTCCGTAGAGGGGGACGGCGCCGAAGCGCCGTCCCCGGTAGCGATTCAAAAACGATAATCTATTTGTATTTGACAGCGCCGTACATCAGGGCGCGGCCAGCCGGGTTGGGCGACCAATCCAGGTCGTTGTTGATACCCCAGACGCCAATCATGACGTAGAGGGGGATCTGCGGAGCGTCAGCGTAGATGATGTCCTGCAGCTGGTAGATCAGCTCGCGGCGGGTCTCGACGTCAAACTCGGTCAGCAGCTGGGCGTAGACCTCTTCGAACTCATCGTTGCGCCAGCGGCCGTAGTTGCTGGCGGAGTCGGCAGCCAGGTCAGAGAGATCGCCCTGACCTTCGTAGCTGGTGCAGGAGCCGATCATGAACATGTCATCCACTTCGCGCTTGTCCAGCTTCTCGAAGGCGGCGGCGGATTCCAGGTAGTAGGGTTCAGCCTTGAAGCCAGCCTTGTTCAGCTGGTCCACCAGGGAGAGCAGGATCTCGTAGCGCTCGCTGGACTGGGCGTAGTAGACCATGATGGACGGGGCCAGCTCCTGGCCGTCTTTCTCCCAGTAACCGGCGGCGTTCTTGGTCCAGCCGGAGGCGGTCATCAGTTCGTCCACCTTGGCGAGGTCGTAGGGATACGGCTCGAGGGCTTCGTTGCGCCACGGCTTGTTGATGTGCACCGCCAGGCGCGGGGCGTTGCCCTGGAAGAAGGCCTGGTTGATGGTGTCCCAGTCAATGGCGTGGTTCATGGCCAGGCGGACATTGACGTCGGAGTAGATGGGGGACTCGTGGTTGAAGCCCAGGTACATGCGGCAGCCGTTGATCATGGCCTTGGCGGAAGCGTTCGGCATGGCGTTGATGGTGCTCAGCTGCGCCATGGGAACGTTCTGGATCACATCCACGCCGCCGGTTTCCAGCTCGGCCACGCGGGTGGAGGCCTCGGGGATGGCGCGGTAGATCAGGGTCTTGAAGGCGGCCGGGCCTTCCCAGTAACCGTCATAGCGCTCGAGCACCACGCGGTCGTCCTTGGTGAAGGAGACGAACTTGAAGGGACCGGAGCCCATGATGGTCTCGGCGGCAGCCTGCTCGGGGGTCAGGGTCTCGTAGACGTGCTTGGGCAGGATGTTGATCTCTTCGATGGTGTAGAGCAGGGCCGGGACGGGAACTCTGGTGTAGACCTCGATGGTGTAGGGGTCCACCACCACGGCTTTGTCGAAGTTGAACTGGGTGTTCAGGTAGTTGGTGTTGCCGATGTTGTAGGGGTCTTCCTGCATGCGCTCGAAGGTGTACTTGACGTCTTCGGCGGTCAGCGGGGTGCCGTCCCAGAAGGTGACGTCATCGCGCAGGTGGAAGGTCCACACCAGGCCGTCCTCGCTCACTTCCCAGTTGGTGGCCACAGAGGGCTGCAGGGTGACGTTGTCATCCAGAGTCACCAGGGTGGAGTGCATCATCTCGAAAATGCCGGCGGCATTCAGGGACGAGTTGGTCATATAGTCCAGGTTCTCGATGATGGTCTCCAGGGCCACGGTCACGGTAGCATCCGGGTCGGCGACCTTTTCGGTCTCTGCCGGGGCCGCAGTCTCCTCGGTGGCCGGAGGCTGAGTGGCGGCAGGGGAGGTCGGCTGGACGGAGCCCAGCGTGGGGTTGAAATCGATGATTTCCGTCGTCGGTTCGGGCGTGGCCGGGGCGGCCGGCTGGCAGGCAGCCAGGATCATGCTGAGCATGATCACTACGGCTAAGAAGGGAGACATCTTTTTCATAGCTTCCTCACATTGCTTACTGAAATGGGTGGTTTGAAATTGTGGCGGATATGGTGAAGTGCATGATTAATCGTTGTAGGTCACCTCCCTGGCAGGGATTTAGAAGGACGAGGAACCGGTAATGGTAAAACGGGGCAATTTCAACGCGGGGACACAGGCACTACCGGTATACTGCTCAGCCAGGTGCAGGTCTTTGCCGACCATCTCAACCTGGCGGAAAGCCTCAGCGATGCTCTGGGTGAAGCGCAGGTTGTTCAGCGCGCGGGTGATTTTGCCGTTTTCGATCAGGAACGTGCCGTCCCGGGTCATGCCGGTGACGATGGTCTTGCCGAAGTGCACCTCGCGCACATACCAGAGGTGGTTGATGAAGATGCCGCGCTCGGTGGAGGCGATCATTTCCTCCAGCGAGGCTGTGCCGGGGGCCATGTAGAGGTGCTCGGGCAGCGGGCTGGAGTAGTAGCGGTCGCGCAGCGGCGAGAGGGCGTGCCCGGTGGAGGCGCGGCCCTCGCGGGCGGCGGTGAACGAGTCGTAGACCACGTCTCCGGCGATGCCGTCACGGATGATGTCCACGCGCTGCTTGGGGCGGCCTTCCCAGTCGAAGGGGATGCCGTAGCCGGCGCCGTCCAGGGCGTCGTCCCAGATGGAGAGCTTCGGGTCCAGCACGAGCTGGCCGCGGCGCCCGGTCAGGAAGGACTGGCGGCTCTGCACCGCGCGGGCGTGGAAGCCCATCCAGGACAGGTAGTAGAGCAGCAGCCCCACCGCTTCGGCGGAGAGCACCACGGTGTACTCACCCGGCGGCAGCGGCTCGGGATCGTGGTTGAGGGCGGAGATCTGCGCGGCGCGCTCGCCCAGCTCTTCCGGGTTCAGCGCCGAGAAGTCGCGCCCGTATTTTTCGGCGTAGCCGGTGCCGAAGCCGGCCTGCCCGGGGCGGTTGACCACGGTCAGCCCGTGGCTGCGGGTTTCCATCTGGTAGGCGGCCTGGCCGTGGCTGGTGGCCACCGCCGTGACGTACACGCCGTTGGAGATGGCCCCGGCGGCCTCGAAGCCGCTCCTGCCGGCGGCGCC
>CZCB01019855.1_pt1 | contig 16382 bp, 13 predicted proteins | sample 591991 | NCBI WGS metagenome assembly CZCB01 (sample SAMEA3556809, study PRJEB10932) | anaerobic digester metagenome | reverse complement strand
GCGGTGGCCCACCAGGCTGACGATCAGGTCGAGACGGTGCTGATGCACCTGCTGCGCGGCAGCGGGCTGGCCGGGCTGGCCGGCATGGCGTACGTCACCACCAACCCCGCCTGGGATCCGGAGATTCCGCTGCTGCGCCCGCTGCTGGGGTTCTGGCGGGACGAGATTGAGGCCTTTCTCCGCGACCGGGGCATCACCACCTTTGTGGAAGACGAAAGCAACCGCGACACAGCCTACGCCCGCAATCGAATCCGCCATGAAATCATCCCCTTCCTGGAGGCGCGTTACCCGGGTGTAAAAGAGCGCATTCACCGGCTGGCCGGTCTTGCGGGGGAAGATGAGGCTCTGCTGCGGGAGATCACCGGGCAGGCCTGGGCCGGGCTGCTGGTGGACGAGCGCGACCGCAGGCTGATCCTGCACATGCCCGGGCTGAGGGGACAGCCGGCGGGGATTCAGCGGCGGCTGCTGCGCGAAGTCTACCGGCGGCTGACCGGTTCGCTGCTGGAGCTGGATGCCAGTGACGTGCAGCGAGCGCTGGACTTTGTCCGACTTTGTCCAGTCCGGCAGCCGGTCCGGGAAGTTGGACTGGACCGCCGGGCTGCGCCTGCAGCTTGAAGGGGAGCAGCTGTGGGCATTTGCGCCGGGAGCGGACAGCGGGCTGCCGGATTGGCTGCAGCTGCATTCGCCGGAAGAACTGACGCTGCAGGTTCCCGGGCGGATCGACCTTCGAGCAGGGTGGCGCCTGGCTGCGCAGATCGAGGAGCCGCCGGAAGGCGACCTGGCCGCAGCCAGCGAAGGCGGGCTGCACGCCTGGCTGGACGCAGACTGCCTGACCATGCCCCTGGTCGTGCGCGCCCGCCGGAGGGGGGACCGCTTCCAGCCCCTGGGCATGGCGGAAGGATCGGTTAAGGTGTCCGATTTCTTCACCAACCAAAAACTCCCGCGGCCGGCACGGGATACCTGGCCGCTGGTGACCGCAGGCGAGCAAATCGTCTGGATTCCCGGCTTCCGCCCGGCGCATCCGGTACGCGTTACCCCGGCCACACGGCGCGTGCTGCACCTGTGGGCAGCCAGGGACGCGGAGGAATAGTTCCGCTCAGCTGCCGGCGGGTCTGGCTTCCTCCACTTCGGCAGCGGATGGGTGCGGCCCGGCCAGCTGGCGCAGCTTCATGGACACCTCGCGCCACTGGATCTTGGATATGCCCAGCTTCTGGCGCAGCCGGTCGGGCTCCATGCCGGCCTGCCAGTCGGTGACCGCGCAGGACCAGCGGCACATGTCGAAAGAGAGGTGCTTGTCCAGCCCGGCTTCCTTGCCCAGATCTTCCAGCAGGTATTCCAGACGCCGCGGCGACCAGGGGAAGATGGTGTCCTTCGGCTGGTACTGCTCCAGATACTCCTGGTAGCTCTCGATCCAGTCCGGGGTCAGCTCAATTTTGCGCTCTTTATAGCGGTTGCGCGGCTGGTTGTAGCGCACGAACAGGATGGGGCCGTCCGGCGCTTCCAGGTCGACGTGGTTGAGGTGAATCGCCAGCGCTTCGCCCTTCTTGATGCCCGTGGTCAGCAGCAGCCGGACCAGGGTGTAGGGTCGGGCGTCGGGTTTCTTCGCCGTGCGGTAGGCCTGCGCCTTCTCCAGCACGGCTTCAATTTCCTCCGCGGTGAGCACCTGCGGCAGCGGGCTGATGACCGACTGCTGGACCACCTTTTCCGCCGGGTCGACCGTGATCCGGCCGCTCTCCTGCAGCCAGCGAAAGAAGGCCTTGATGGAGGTGATGCGCCGGGCCAGGCTCTTGGCGGAGCAGGGGACGCCGCGCCCGTGCTGCAGCCAGTTGAGGAAGTTGTTCAGGTCGCGGGTGGTCACCTCACCGATGGTGCGGTCGGCAGGCAGGTATCCGGCCAGGAGCATCAGGTCTCCGGTGAACGCTTTGACGGTATAGGGGGATTTGCCCTGATCGTGGAGATAGTAGGCCCACAGCTGGATGGCCGGCGGCAGGGGAGTGGCGGCGGTGATGTGGGCGGAGGGAGAGTACTCTGCTTCCATGATGGGTCCCTTTGAAGTGCGTATAGATTAAGTACCAGTTTAGCCGTCCCGGCCGGACTTGTCAACCGTGAATCCATTCGTCCGGCGTAGAGCAGGCAGGAATCAAAAGGCCCTCGCGAGGAGGACCTTTTCTTTCCGGTTAGTTACCGCCGTTGAGGGCGGTCTGGATCAGCTCCTGGATTTCCTCAACATGCGGCAGCAGCACCGACCCTCCGGCAGGGGTGGTCCAGCCGGTGACGTGCTCATAACCGACGGCGTAGCGCTTCACTTCGATGTTGCCGCTGAAGATATCCGGGGCCATGGGGGCCAGCGAGACGATCGTGTCCAGCCCGATATTGGTCTCGGTGTTGGCTGAATAGGCCCGGTACAGCTCGGGGATGCGGTTGATTGCATTCAGGCTCATCAGGCCGTTGAACACGCCCTGAATGACTTCCTGAGCGCGGCGGGTGCGGTCGAAGTCGCTGGTGGACTTGCGCGAGCGCACGTACCAGAGCGCGGTCTCGCCGTCCATGTGATGCCAGCCCGGTTCAATGTTACACCAGCCGTCTTCATTCAGGTCGTTTTCCAGGTCACAGCGGTCGCTCAGGCTTCTGGAGGCGTACACGTTGATGCCGCCCAGCGAGTCGACAATCTGCATGAACCCCTGGAAGTTGGTCATCAGGTAGTAATCCGGCCGGATGCCGAAGTTGTACTCGAAGGTGTCCTGGGTCAGCTCAAACCCGCCGAAGGCCTGGGCGGTGTTGATGCGCTGCATGCCGCGGTCCGGCAGCCAGACGTACAGGTCACGGGGGAAGGAAATGACGCTGGCGGTGCCTTTGGCCCGGTTCAGCGAGACCAGCATGATCACGTCCGTGCGGAAACCGGCATTCGGCCGCCAGTCGGAGCCAAGCAGCAGAATGTTGACCGTGCCCTCCGGAACGTCCAGTTTAGGCACCGGAGGATAGGGCATGCCTTCCGGGGTCGCGGTCGCCGAGGGTGTGGGCGTGTTTACCGGGGTGCGTGTGCTGCGCGGAGCGGCGGTAGCGCCGTCTTTTCCGGTCGACGGGCTGATGCCGCCCGGCTGGAACGGCGTCGGAGTGGCCGTGGCGGACGGGTCCGGGGTGATCAGAATACCGGAGACGGATTCGGGATTGGCTGAAGATATCGCAGCCCTTGGGCCACTGCAAGAAGTAAGAACAAGCGCCAGGGCTACCAGTATTATCGTGAGGCGGGATAACGTTTTCATCGTTCACTCGATCTGCGTTGGACTGGAGATAAAACGCCGCAGTCAGGCAAAAAGTTCCCGGGCGGATGGATTCCGGTTGAAACAGGGAAGCCGGCTGCCGGTACAGGCCAGTGTGCTTGCGGGATCTCCTGTCTGAATGGTAACACCGATTGATCAGGTTGTCATGTTATCAGGCAGATGAGCCAGTCATCCGCGTGGTCGCGGGCAGGCGCAGGATGAAGGTGGTTCCGCCGTCATGGGATTCCGCCCAGATCTGCCCGCCGGCGGCGTGAATCAGAGTGCGGCTCAGCCACAGCCCGAAGGCCGATTCCGCCAGACCGGGAATGACCGGCTGGTCGGCGCGATAATCCGGGTCAAACAGGTGCGGCAGCAGTGCCTGCGGGACTCCGCCGCCCTGATCGGTCACGCGCAGCTCCACCCAGGCGCCGGTGCCGGGATCCCGCTCGATGCAGCCCTGCACTGCCAGCTGTCCGCCGGCAGGGGTGACTTCGCGGGCGTTCCATAGTAAATGAGTGAGCACCTGCCGCAGCGCGTTCCGCTCGCAGCGAACCGGGGGCAGGTCAGCATGCAGGTCGATGCTGAGACTCAGCTGCCGGGCCTGAATGGACGGGCGCATCTCCGCAAGGAGCTGGTCTACCACGGAGATCAAGTCCACTGGGCCGGGGCTGGCGGGCGGTTCCTGCTGCAGGCTGCGCAGTTGGACCAGGTCATTGAGGGCAATGTCCATGCGCTCGCTGGAGGTGCGGATGCGCTGCAGGAAGCGCTGCTGCAGCGCGCCGAGCGTGCCGACCGACTGCTCGAGCAGCATGTCCGTGTAGCCGATCACGGCCGAGAGGGGCTGGCGCAGGTCATGCAGGATGCCGTTGAGGGAGTTGAGCAGGGACGGGTCGGCGAAAACGGGCTGCCCGCCGGGCTGCTGTTCCAGCCGGCGCTGCAGATCGGCGATGGCCTGTCCAGCCTCGCTCAAACGGGCGCGAAGGCGGGCGGTTTCCATCTGGGCGGCGTGCAGTTCTGCCGTCAGGGCCTCCACGTCCTGCGAAGGCTGCGCGGATTCCGCGCGGGCGCGCTCGATCATCTCCAGCAGCTGGCGGTTTTCCTCCTCCAGCTGCTGCATGGCCGCCTGGGTTTCCTGCTGCCGGGCCAGAACGGCTTCCAGCTCGGCGACCAGCTCGGGGCTGGCGGCGGGCTGCTCTTTCAGGCGGTCGTACTCCGCCTGCAGCTGCTGCAGAGCNNTCCAGCTCCTGCTGCAGCTGGCCCGGCGGAGGAGCGGCCTGACCGGAGAGATAGGTACCGACAGGCTCGCTGAAGGCTTCGAAGTCTTCAAGTTTCTGTTCGTCCCATGCGGGAAGGGCGTTGAAGGAAAGCAGCACCAGGCCCGCCAGGGGGCTTTCGGCCAGATTGAGCGGTACAGCCATGAGCTGTTTGACCGGCTGCGCGCCCAGCAGGGTGGACCAGGTCTCCAGATCCGGGGTTGGAGCGCCGTTTTCCGCCAGCCGCAGCGGGTGAGCCTGCTGCAGCGCGTCAGACAGGGCGGGCACCTGGCCGTACTGCAGATCCAGCTCGCGCAGGCTGACACCGCGCTTGAGGTCCAGACCGTGCACCAGGCGCACCCCGGTCCCGGCGGAGTTCACCAGACAGGCGGCGTCCGCCCCGTGGGCCTCGGCCAGTTTGCGCAGCAGGACCGGCAGCGCTGTGCCCGGGCTGGCGGCCAGCTCGAGCCAGCCTTTGAACTCGTCCGCCGGTGAAACGCCGCCGGGCAGGCCTGCTTTCCGACCGCTCTGTAGACGGCGGGCCAGCGAGGGCAGCAGCGGGTAGGAGGCCAGCTGCGCCAGACGGATCAACCCGGCGTAATCCTGCTCCTGCACGCCGAACGCCAGGTGGGCTGCAGCTCCGAGCAGGTTGATGCTCATGAAGATCAGGCCCATGACCCAGGTTTCCGGCCGGCGGAGGACCAGCAGCACCATGGCGGCCGCGCAGATGACCAGCAGCACGGCAGCCCAGAGCTGGTTGAACAGGGTGGCGTTGAAGTTGACTGCGTCGCCGGCGGTGCGGCCCATCAGCGAGGCGAAGAAGAAGATAACAAGAACAAGATTGAGGATGGAAATGTTGCTGTCCACCCGGGGCTGCGGGTCCGGGAAGACCCAGATCCAGGCGATCCAGACCAGCGAGATGGCGGCCAGGGCACGGTCCAGCGGCGGCAGGTAGTAGCCCCAGTCCACGTTCGGGCCGGTCAGCCCGCTGGCGGCGAACAGGATCAGCTGGCAGGCCAGAACGATGCCCAGCGCCAGCAGCAGGCGGCGTCCGCGCGTCCGGCTGTGCGCATCCTGGTGCAGGATGATGCCCTGCAGCCCGGCGGCCGCGGCGAAGGTCAGCACCAGGTGGTAGACCAGATTCCCGGGAGTGGTGGTGATCAGGTTGATGAGCGGAGTCAGCAAATGCGGTTTCCCTGTGCGATGGATTCTACCAGCCGGAAGGCGTCCGGCCCTCCAGCCAGAATTCTCTGGAAAGGTTGACAAATAGAAGAATCAAGTTACAATATCCTGCAGATCCTTTGACAGGCCGAAGTGGCGGAACTGGCAGACGCGCTACGTTCAGGGCGTAGTGGCCGTACGGTCGTGTGGGTTCAAATCCCACCTTCGGCACTGGAAACCTCAGAAGCAATTCTGGGGTTTTTTGTTGTCTGGAAGCAGGCGGTCATACCGCTTCATGTTGCAAGGTTTTTGCCAGAGAATCCATCCGGACCCTGCTGATTGTAAACCATTTGGCACGTTTCTTGCTAGAATATAGATGCCCTCATCCGGGGCCACCGCCTGATGCAGGAAAAGGAAATGAAGGGTATTAAGTTCAACAAGAAACACATCATCATCGTCGCCGTCCTGATCCTTTCGTTCCTGCTGGTCATGGATTTGAACACCCGTCTGGCCGACCTGAACCGGCTGACCGAACAGCGCGACCTGGAGTCCACCAAGGTAGCGCACCTGTACGCCACCCAGAACATGCTGCACACGCAGATCGCCTACGCGACCTCTGAGGTGGCGGTGGAGGAGTGGGCCAGGGAAAAGGGCCGCCTGACCCGTCCCGGAGAGGTGCTGGTGGTGCCCATCCCGCCCGGTGAGATCACCCCCGGGCCGATGGTGGTGGAAACGCCCACGCCTGAACCGGTGAGCAATATCGAGGTGTGGCGCGCGCTGTTCTTTGGCGAATGAACAGATCTTAGCTGCAAAACAGAAGACCGGAACAAGGCCGGTCTTTTTCTTTTTATTCAGACCGCTTGCGCCGGATGGCCAGCAGGGTGATGTCGTCGGATGGCGGGTGATCTTCGCGGAAGGCGGCCAGAGCCTTTTCGATCTCGGTGAGCATCTGGTCGACCTCGCAGGTCCGCGCCTCTTCCACCGTGTCGATCAGGCGGTCCACGCCGTAGGGTTCTTCAGCCGGTGAAAAGGTTTCCGTCACTCCGTCGGTGAACAGCAGGAGCACGTCGCCGTGGTTCAGCCGGTAATGGTGATCGGGAATCCTGGTGTCGGGGAGCACGCCCATGGCCATGCCGCCTCTGGGCAGCTGCTCGATCTGCCGGGTCTCATCGCGGATGATCAGCGGGCGGTTGTGACCGGCATTGGCATACACCAGCTCGCCGGTTTTCAAGTTGAGGATGGCGTACACGGCGGTCACGAACATGCCGTTGGACGAATCCATCTCCAGAAGCTGGTTGACCCGCTCCAGCACCTTGCCGGGCGAGGATTCGCCGGAGCTGCTGGCCCGGATCAGCGTGCGGGTGACGGTCATGTACAGGGCGGCGGGCAGGCCCTTGTCGGCAACGTCGGCGATGACCAGGCCGAGACGGTCGTCGTCCAGCGAGAACACGTCGTAAAAGTCGCCGCCGACCTGACGGGCGGTCTGCCAGCGAATGTCCAGCTCCCAGCCCGGGATTTCCGGCAGGTGATCGGGCAGGAAGGTGGTCTGGATCTGGCGGGCCAGCTCAATTTCCTTCTCCAGTTTTTCGCGCTCAACCATCTCCTGGTTCAGGCGCTCGTTCTGGATGGCCAGGGCGACCTGCTGCGCGATGCCGCCGATGATCTCCAGGCGGCGGCTGCGGGTGGCGGGCGGGGTGCCGCACTCTTTGGCGATCAGCACGCCGAACACTTCACCCTTGACAGACAGGGGGAACCCGACCAGCCAGTCGTCGCGCAGCTTGCTGTGGTCCTCGAGCATGTCGCGGGTGTAATAGGTTCGCAGCTGCGGCCAGTGCTCAGCGGAGAGGGAGGCATCCGGCAGCGGGTAGATGACCAGCTCATCCCGCTGGCTGGCCTGGTCGAGCAGGGGGAACTCGCCCGGGGCGAAGGAACGGGCAAGCTGGTCGTGGCCGATGCTGGCGGTATGGGTGGTCTCAGCCAGCACGTAGCGGTTGGTGGCATGGTCCAGGAAATAGATCAGCGAGGTGTCGATGCCCACCAGGATTTGCATCAGGTGCACGATGGTGTCCAGCACGTCTTCCAGGCTGGACTGGCTGACCACCGCCTGGGCGGCCTGCAAGAGCACCGCGGTGACGTAGGCTTCCTCCTGGCGGGCTTCCCACAGGCGGATGTTTTCCAGGGTGATGGCCGTCTGGTGTGCGATACCCTGCAGGATGGCCAGGTTCTGGTCGTCGAAGGATTTCTCCGCGGTGGGCTCGTCCACTTCGTGAACCACGAAGACAGCGCCCAGCAGCTCACCGCGAATGACCAGCGGCAGCATGACCGAGGTGCCGTTTCCATTCGCACCGCTCAGCCCGGGCAGGCCCAGTTCGCTGGCGGCATCGTCCAGATACAGGGCGTGGGGGTCGGCAGCCAGGCGGGAGAGACCGGGAGCCTCAGCTGCGGTGACTGAGCGGGTAGCCGTGCCGGGGTCGAAGCCGTACCATGCTTTGAGCTCGAACTCCTGCTCGAAGGGATCGAAGCGGTAAAAGGCGCATTTACGCACGCCGACCAGCAGCGGAGTCAGCCGGGCCATGGTGGCGAACAGCTCGTTCTCGCTGGTCACCGACTGGCAGGCTTCGGCCACCTGCAGCAGCACGGTCGAGATCCAGGCCTGTTCCTGCGCGGCGTTGTACAGGCGAGCGTTCTGAATGGCCACCGCGGCGTAATTGGCGAAGGTGCCTGTCATAGCGCTAGCTTCTTCGCCGTAGCGGCCGCTGGTGCGGTGGGCCAGGGTGAGCACGCCCAGGTACTGGTCACCGGCCCGCAGCGGAGCGGCGATGGAGGAATAATCCGGCGGGAATCCCAGGCTCAGCCCTAGCGGCCCGAAAGGATCCTCCGGCTGGCGGATGGTGATGGTCGAAGCCACCACCGCCTGGTTCAGCCACTCTCTGGCAGACTGGGATTCTTCGATGACGGCCAGCAGCTTTTCCTCCGCGATCCCGTTGGAGGCGGCCAGCTGCAGGCTCAGGCCTTCGCGGGGAGCGCTCAGGTCGTCGACCAGCCAGATGGCCGAGGCATCGCAGGGCAGGTTGTTCTCCAGCTCGACCAGGATGCGCTTCAGCAGCTGGTCGATGGCGGTGTTGGCGGACACCAGCCCGGCCACGTCGCGGAAGCTGTCGGCCACCTGGCGGCGCCACTGCTCGGAGCGGTACAGCGTGGCGTTGCGGATGGCGACGGCGATGCTGCCGGCCAGCGCTTCGAGCAGGGACTGGTCGTCCGGGTCGAACGCCTGGGGCTCATCGCTCTGAACGTCCAGCACTCCCAGCACGTCGCCGCCGAACAGGAGCGGGATGGCCATTTCCGACTGTGTATCGATGGGGGCAAACGGCGAGGGGCGGTAGAGCGGGTCCTCGGCGACGTTGTTGGACAGGCGGGTCTGCCCGCTGCGGGCCACCCAGGGGATGATGCCCTGCGGGTCGTCCAGATCGAAGGTGACTTCGTTCCTTTCAAATTCCCGGCTGCGAGCGCCGCTGCCGGCGACGTAGATCACTTTCTTCCGGCCGGCATGGACGGTGTACAGGTGCACGTAGGGGATCTGGAACCAGCGCTGGATGGTGTTAACCACCTCCTCCAGCAGCTCATCGATGTCCAGGATGGAGTTCAGCGCGTGGGTGATCTCGTAAACCACCGAAAGCTCATCGGCCCGGCGGCGCAGACTGCTGTACAGGCGGGCGCCCTCGACTGCCAGGGCGATGTTGTCGGCCAGCGCCTGCATGACGATCAGGTCGTTTTCGTGGAAGGCGCCCCGCTCGTTGCTCTGGATGTCAAGCACGCCCAGCACGCGGTTTTCCACTTTAAGCGGAATGGCGACTTCGGATCGGGTCTCCGGCAGCGCGTCCACATAGCGGTAGCGCGGTTCGTTGATCACATCGTTGGAAAGCAGCACCTCACCGCTCTGGGCGACATAACCAACGATTCCTTCACCAAGCTTCACCGGGATGGACCAGTGCAGGCCGGTGGCATTTTCCGAAACGCTGGAGCTGGCCCGGAACTGCAGCAGCGGGCTGTCGGGGTCCACGGTGAAGATGGCGACGTAGTAATAGTTGAAAGACTCGCGGATCAGGTCCGTCACCTGGCGGCTGAGCTCGTCCAGGTCCAGGATGTTGGCGATCTGCGCGCTTACCTTGCGCACCAGGGCCAGCTGGCCGGAGCGGTAATTCTTGATGGTCACCTGGCGGGCGGCCTGCAGGTTCAGCGAGGCGTGGGCGGCCAGCCCCTCCAGGATGTCCATCTCTTCCTTGCGGAAGGGCTGCCCCGGGCTGCGCTCGACCTGCAGAACGCCGAGCAGCAGGTCACGAGTCTGCAGGGGCAGGTACAGGGTATGAACGCCTGCGCCGGTCTCTTCGTCGATGAGGCGCAGCGGCTGGTGCGTTGTCAGCACCCTGCGGACCGGCTCTGGAGCCGTGTCGGGGGAATAAGCAGGGGTATCCGGGTCGCCGGGCAAAGGGTAATAGGGCTTCGCCAGCCAGACCCGGGCGCTGGCGTTGAGGTACTGCTGGATGGTTTCTTCAATGATGGAGATCTGGTCCCTGGCCGCCGGATGGTTGAGCAATTCTTCCCCCAGGCGTAAGAACTGCTTCCATTCGGGGGTGGAAGTCAGCCTGGGAAGGGCCATTAGCAAACTGTCTCCTTGCGCTTGACCATGGTGAGGGTGTTGATGCCGTCATCGAATGAAAAGCGCACCTCATCCATCCACTGGCGCATCATGTAGAGGCCCAGTCCATGGTTTTCGCGTTCCTCTAGCGGAGCGGTAATATCAGGATCTTCCACCAGGTCTGGATTAAACGAGCGGCCGGTGTCCTGAAGCTGGATAACCAGTTCGGAGGATTTAATAAAACACGTGCACACGATGTCGCCGATGTTCTCACCACCATAGGCGTGCTCAATGATGTTTGAGCACGCCTCATCGACCGCTGTTTCGACCGCATAGGTGGCGCAGGGATCCAGACCTACCTCTTCAGCCGCCTGGCGAACGAATTCTGCGATTATCGATAAGCTTTCATAGTTGCCAGGAAAGACCTTGGTTCTCATGAAAAGGAAGGGTTGGTCACTAAAAACTGCCGACGGCTTCGAGCGTTTCGGGGAAAATCTTGAACAGGGTTGTAAAACCGGCCAGTTCCAGGGCAGCCATAATGTTGGCGGGAACGGCCGCCAGAACCACTTCACCGCGGTTGTAGCGCTTGCAGGTTTTCTGTGCGCTGATCAGCACCCGCAGCCCGGCGCTGGAAATGAAGGATACTTCACTCAGGTCGAGGACGATCCGGTAACCACCGTTGTCGGTGATCTTGGAGAGCGCATCGGCCAGCTGCGGGGAGGTGGCGCTGTCAATGCGTCCGCTGATTTTTAACAGATCTGAATGCTTAAAGGCGGTGTGAGTGATTTCCATGGGTCCTCCAGAGGGATGGCTCAGTCTTTCAAAATGGAAGTATTTAGAAATTATATCATGGGGTCATTTAACAGGACTCGCCCAAACCCTTTTTTTCGGGTAGAATAAGCTCAAATTCCATGAAATCTGGTGAAGCATGTAAAGGAAGTCGGGGCTGCACACTGTTGTCGGAACCGGCCGCAACCTCAAAAACAGGAAGTCACTCATCATGAGTCCAAAACAAAACCCGCAATCCGTGATCGACTCGTACAAGAAGCGCCAGCGCATGACTCCATACATCATTGGAGGCGCTGCCGCGCTTCTGGTGATCATCGGCCTGGTGCTGCTGGTCACCTCGCTGCTCGGTGGGGACCGGCCGGCGATTGCGCTGTTCGCATCGGCGACACCTACGGCGACCCACACCGCCACCGTCACGCCCACGGTGCCGTCGCCCACGCCGACCAACACGCTCACTCCCACGCTGACACCCACCATCACCTTAACGCCCACCCTGTCTGGCCCGTTCACCTACGTGGTGCAGGAAGGGGACACCTGCTACGATCTGGCGGTCGAGTACAACACCACGCTCGCGGTGCTGCTGGCGATCAACAATTTCGAACCGGGCACCTGCCCGATCCAGCCGGGCAATGAGATCCTCATTCCGGCGCCGGACCAGGAGCTGCCCACGCCCACGGCCATCCCGGAAGGCCTGCGCATCGACATCGAGTACCGCGTGCAGTTTGGCGACACGCTGGCGAACATCGCCTCGCGATTCAATAGCACGGTGGACGCGATCATCCAGATGACCAATGCGCGCCTGCGGCCCAACCCGCCGCTGGAGGAAGACAGCGTGATCTACGACCAGCAGCTGCTGATCGTCCCGGTCAACCTGGTCACGCCGACGCCGACCCGCCCGGTGCCCACCACACCGTCGGCGGCCACCACCGAACCGGCGGAGGCTGAGGCGACCATCACCCCGACGCCGTAACCTGATCAACCGAAAGGATCCCGTCCGTTGAGGGCGGGATCTTTGTTTCGGGCTGGCAGGCCGCCGCATCTTCGTTTACACTTGCGGTGATGAAGCGATTTGGCACACCGGCCGGCCGCCTTTTGGCGGCAGCGGCTTTAATCCTGGTCATCGGCGCGTCCCTGCTCGGAGCGGTGTGGGCAGGCGTTTTCCAGCAGGTCCAGCCGGCGCTGGACGCGAAGGAACAGGTGGGCTTGAACGGCCCGCTGTCGCTGGCGTTTTCCTGCGAGGTCGATCCAACTTCCTTCCTCGAGCGGGCCGGCTTTTCGCCGGAGGTTCCGGGGCAGTGGACGGTGACAGGCCGCCGGGCCGAATTCCGCCCGGATGAGCCGTTCGAGCCCGGGGCGCAATATCAACTGACCCTGCGGCGCGGGGCGCAGTGCCGGGACACGTTCTCCCGTCTGCCGGGCGCGGTGATTCGCTTCAGCGCCCGTGCCCCCGCGGTGGTGTTTCTCGGGCAGGTCACCGCAGCGCCGGAGCTGTTCCTCGTCCAGGCGGATGGGTCAGGGCTGGAGCAGCTGACGGAGACCGGCGGGATGGTGTTTGATTTCTTCGCCACCCTTGAGGGCCGCCGGATTGTCTATTCGGTTGAAAACGAAAACGGCGGAGCGGACCTGTGGTCGCTGGTTCCGGGCCAGGGATCGCCGCAGCTGATCCTGACCTGCGGCGCGGAGCGGTGCGTGAATCCCGCCCTGTCACCGGACGGGACCACTGCTGCCTACAGCCACCAGGACCGGACCGGGCGCTCCAGGATCTGGCTGCTGTCGCTGGACCGGGGCGAGCCGGAACCGATCGTCTCAGACCCGTCGGTGAACGGCGAAGCGCCGCGCTGGTCGTCTGACGGGCAAAAGCTTTCCTTCTTCGACCCGGCGCTGCCCGGCATTCGCGTCTGGGAGCGCCCTTCCGGGCTGGCGGCGGCTTTCCCGACCCGCATCGTCGGGCCAGGCGCCTGGTCCAAGGACGGGAAGCTCCTGTGGTATACCGCGGATGACCCGGATGCCTTCGTCCCGCCGGTTTTCCTGCTGGAGGGCGATCCGAACACCGGTAAAGCCCGGGGACTTTATGCGGAAGCACAGGGGTTGTATGAGTACGGCCTGCCTGAGGCCGGTCCGGATGATGGCTGGCTGACCATCGGCCGCCGCCCGCTGGAGGGAGCCGCCGGCAAGCAGATCTGGCTGCTCAGGCTGGATGAAAGTGACGAGGCAGCCGTCACGGACGACGTCACCTTTACCCACACCAATTACACCTGGGCGCCAGGCGGCCGCTGGCTGGTTTACCAGCGGTTCAAGCTGGGCTCGTCGAGCAGCCTGCCGGAGGTGGCTGTCTGGGACCGCACGACGGGAGAGACGGTGGTGCTGGCCGAGGACGCAGCCTATCCGGCCTGGCTGCCCTGATCCAACGCCCGGCGGATTTCTTCCCTCACAAGAGCGTCCGTTTCAGCGGGCAGGGCGGTTTCCAGAGCGTGCCGGGCGTCTCGGCCGCCCAGCTGGCCCAGCGCCCAGGCGGCATGCCGGCGCACCAGCGCTTCCGGCTCATGGCGCAGCGTGCGGGCCAGATCCGGGACGGCGGCCCGGTCTCCGGCGTTCCCCAGCGCCACGGCGACATTGCGCAGGTAGCCACGTCGTTTGGCCCGTTTGACCGGGCTGCCCTTGAACTTCTGGTTGAACTGCTCCGGGGTCAGGCTCAGCTCCCGGCGCAGACCCGGGAAGGGCACATCCGGGCGGGGGGCCAGCTCCGGGTCGACGGGGCCGCCGGCGAAGCGTTTGTTCCAGGGGCACACCTGCTGGCACACATCGCAGCCGAACACCCAGTTTCCAACCAGCGGCCGCAGCTCCAGGGGGATATCCCCCCTGTTCTCGATGGTCAGGTAGCTGATGCAGCGCCGTGCGTCCAGCGTGCGGTCCGGGAGGATGCAGCCGGTCGGGCAGGCGTCCAGGCAGCGGGTGCAGGTACCGCAGCGGTCGGCTTCAAAGGGGGTGTTGGCGGGCAGGTCCACATCCAGGAACAGCTCGCCCAGCAGGAAGCAGGACCCCTGATCAGGTGAGATGAGCAGGGTATTCTTCCCGATCCATCCGAGCCCGGCCTGTTGGGCCAGGTCCCGCTCCAGAATGGGACCGGTGTCGGTGTAGGCTTTGTGCGCCACGCTGCAGCCCAGTTCCGCTTCCAGCCAGGCGGCCAGCTCGCGCAGGCGGGGGACGATGATATCGTGATAGTCCTTGCCCCAGGCGTAAGCGGCCATCCGGCCGAAAGGTCCCTCACTACGGGGCGACTCCGGCAGGGAGGACGGATTGGCATAGCGCAGCCCGACGACGATGATGGACCGGCAGCCGGGCAGGATGCGTTCGGGATGGGCGCGCTTTTCGACCGCCGGCTCTGCGGCCAGGTAGGCCATCTCGCCGTGGCGGCCGGCGCGAAGCCAGTCCCGGTAGACAGCCAGATGGGCCGGCTCCGCCGGGCGGGTGATCCCGAAAAAAGAAAAGCCGAGGCGTTCTGCACCGGCTTGAATGCGTTCTCGTTGGTCCATCAGAAACGCCAGAGAGTTCTAACTGGGTGGTCTGGCAAAGTTCGGGTTAGTTGGATGGCTCCGTTTCGGTCGGCTCCGGCTCGGCTGTCGGCGCCTCGGTCGGCGCTTCCGTCGGAGCGGTCGTGCTGGCCGGAGAGGTGGCGGTGGGGGCCGTGCCGCTCACCCGGAAGGAGAAGTTCAGGTTCAGGAAGTTGGCGCCTTCTTCGTTGGTCAGCACCCAGATGGTGTTGTAATCGCCGGGGGTGTTCGGGGCTCTGAAGGTCAGGGTCAGGTCCACTTCCTCCTGCGGCTTCACTTCCTTGGGGAAGAGAATGTCCGAAGCGCCCAGGCGCAGGGTGGGATCCGCCAGGAAATAGCGGAACTGATACTTCTGCGTCCAGGTGGTGGTGCCGATGTTCTTCACGCGCCAGGTCACGGTGAACTCCTCGCCGGGGGCGAAGACCGGGGTAGAGCTGGTGTCGTCGGGGATGTTGTACAGCCACTGGCCCTTATCGTCGACGCGGCCGAAGGAAGGCGTGTCGCTGATAATGGGGGTGATGGTCGGACCGCTGGACGTGTCGGTTGGGGTTACCTCGCGCGTGGGGGTGACTGTGGCAGTCGGCTCAAGAGTGGGGGTGATGGTCGCCGTCGGCAGGCTTTCAGCGGTGGCGGTCATGCCCGCCTGGACGGTGGAATAGACTTCAGTCTGGATTGCGTTGACGTCCGGGGTCGGGCTCGGCGTGGCGGCAGGCTGGCAGCCGGCGGCGATGATGAGGGCCAGCGCAGCCACGGCCAGAAGCACGAGCGACCGTTTGGTGATTGCTAACATGAGTGTTGTCCTCCAGGATTGGTGAAGCAGCCGGGTAACACTACCCGGTGCCGAATTGTCACCTTCAACAGTCAAATTGTCAAGGGGTGCTCCACTCTGGAGGAGACCAGCTGGCTGCCGGGTTGGGAGGGCCGTCGACAAACCCGTCCCGGAGCGAGTAGGTGAAGTAGTTGACCATCCCGGGCTGGATGGTGATCTCGTGCGTTCGCCAGCTCCAGTTGTAATAGAACTTCACCTGGTAGCGCCCGGCGGGCAGGTCCCCCAGAGCCAGGTTTTCGCGGTAGAAGTCGTCGCCGTTGGCCGAGAGCGGGCCGTAGGTGCGCACCTGCCAGCGCTTGCCGGTCTCAAGCGACTGGATGAACACGTCCAGGTCGGGGAAGGGCAGGCCGGATGTGCGGGTGATGCGCCCGGCCAGCACGCCATATCCCTGCGGCGGGGCAATCCACAGCTCGGGATTGCGCGAGGTGTGGAAGGCGTTCTGCTCAACACGCACCTCGAAGTGCAGGTGCGGCCCGGTGACCTTCCCGGTGCTTCCGACCAGCCCCAGGGGATCGCCGGCTTCGAGGTACTGGCCTTCTTTGACGTCGATGCGGTCCAGATGGGCGTAGACGGTGAACAGCTGGCGGCTGCCATAGCCGAAATCATGGCGGACGACCACCGCCTGCCCGTAGGGATCGTCCAGATTGCCGCGCCCGAGCAGCAGGCCGTACCCGGCCCAGACCACCTTGCCAGGACCGGCGGCCAGCACGGGGGTGCCGCGGGCCACTTCGATGTCGATGCCGGTGTGGATGACTTCGGAGTCGGGGAAGTAATCGCCGTAGCGGTAGTTCGGCTCGATCCAGCTGATTCTGTCCGCGGCGATAGGCCACTGGAAGAGGAAATGGTCGCCGGCCTGAATGGCCCAGGGCAGATCGTAGAGCGGCGGGGGCGGGGCGAGGTTTT